>Ga0247609_10000087_pt1 | contig 127347 bp, 108 predicted proteins | sample 172DNAGHGlowgp2_FD_193487 | JGI IMG/M metagenome (GOLD analysis project Ga0247609, IMG submission 193487) | Sheep rumen microbial communities from Palmerston North, Manawatu-Wanganui, New Zealand - 1728 DNA GHGlow gp2 | ecosystem: Host-associated > Mammals > Digestive system > Stomach > Rumen...
CCGTCGGCCCTCACGCCGACGTGCTTCGCATGACGACCGCCGGCGCCGGCAACGACCACCGCCTCGGTGCGAACGAAGCTCCTCCGGCAATCGTCTCCATGTTCCTCGGCGACCAATTGATGGACGTCATCGAACAGATTGAACAAGGCGTGCCCAAGTCCTCTAAGCAAGCAGGCGCGCTCCGCATCGGCGCCGATATGCTTCCGGCTTTGCCGCGCGACGCTACCGACCGCAACCGTACATCTCCGTTCGCCTTCACCGGCAACAAGTTCGAATTCCGCGCTCCGGGTTCCAGCCAGAGCTGCTCCGAGCCGAACGTGGTTCTGAACACTATCGTCGCCGAAGCGTTCGACATGATCTCTGAACAGCTCGAGAAACTCGACGAGAAGAACTTCCACACGGGCCTGCAGAAGATTCTGCAGAAGATCGTGAAGGAACACAAGCGCGTCATCTTCAATGGCAACGGCTATACCGACGAATGGATTGCCGAGGCAGAACGCCGTGGCCTCCCGAACATCCGCACCTCCGTGGAAGCCCTCAAGGCTCTCACCAAGGAAGAGAATATTCAGTTGTTCGAAAAGTATGGCGTGATGAACCGCCGCGAAATGGAATCCCGCTACGAAATCAACGTCGAAGATTTCCACAAGAGAATCCACATCGAAGGCGAAGTCTGCCGCGACATGGCCAAAAACATCATCTTGCCGAAGGTCGTCGAGGCTTACTCCAGCGCCTTGAAGACTAACGAAATGGCCTTGAACCAGGGCTTCCCAGGTGTCGATGCCTACGTGAAGTCTCTCGGCGAAGGCGTCAAGAATCTGAGTGCCGCCATTGCCACGATGGAAAGCTCCCTCGAAGGCGAACACGAAGGAATCATCGCTGCGATGGCAGACCTCCGCAAGGTTGTCGATGGCCTCGAGAAGGTTGTGCCCGACGAGATGTGGCCTCTGCCGAAATACAGAGAAATGCTGTTCATCTATTAATGAATCGCGCTTTTGATTAGTAATAAAATTTAAAGTCCCCGGCGTGCCCGGGGCTTTTTTTGTATTATATTTCCCACCATGTCCGTCTTCACAAAATACATCCAGAACGAGGAGCATTACTCCGAAGTCATCTCGCGTATTGCGAAGGTCCGCAATACGCTGTGGATCGGTACTGCCGATATCAAGGATGTGTACGTGAAGCAGGATGGCGAAGCGATTCCCCTGCTGGGGCAACTTGCCGGCCTCTTGAAGCGCGGCGTGGGCGTGCGGCTCATTCACGCGAAGGAGCCGGGCCCGAACTTCCGCGAGGATTTCGACCGGTTCAAGATTCTTGCGACGGATTTGGAACGCGTGATGTGCCCGCGTGTCCATTTCAAGATGATGATTTTCGATTTGGAAACGGCTTACATCGGTTCCGCGAACTTGACAGGTGCTGGAATCGGTATGAAAAGTTCTCTTCGCCGTAACTTCGAGGCGGGCATCCTCACGAACGACCCCGCGCTTGTGGAGCCTGCCATTGAACAGTTCGATACGCTCTGGATGGGCTCGCACTGCAAAAATTGCGGCCGCCAGGAATTCTGTGGCGACCGCATCAAGTAGGAAAATCGTTTTACGGCCTAGTTAACCCGCTCAAGGACCATGACATAAGTGATGGTGCCATAAGAAGTATTTTCGGCCGCCTCAATGGTCATGGTGTTGCCGGAGAAAGTGACTTTTCCGACGTTTTCTTCATCTACGCCAAAAAGTTCGGTTAACGTACCTGTCGCAGCGTCATAGGTGTAATGGGAAGTTTCCGTTACCCCGTCATCGTGATTGGTGGCGATAACGGAACCGTCACTTCTCAATTCCAGAATGTCGCCGATGTCTTCGGTCTCATTTACGGTCTGGTTGACGCATTCTTCGTCGGTATAATCGAAAACAACCTCTCCTTCGCCATCTTCGTAGTACCATTCTTCGTAGCAGGCGCTGTAATCGGTAATATTGTAGATGGTATAGTTTTTGATGACCTTCCAGGTCCCGACGATGTTCCCTGTTACGGTGCCGCTGTACGAAGACGAGGATTCGCTGGAGCTGCTTTCTTCGAGGCTAGAAGAAGATTCTTCGGTGTCGGTGGCCGAGGAGTTGGCGTTGGAAGAATTGACTGCCGAAGAGGTTCCTGCGGAAGAAGTCACGGAAGAAGAACTGGCGGCCGCAATCGAATCGCGGATTGCCTTTTCGTTGATTTCTCCGAAGATGTTGTATATTTCGCCTGCGATGGCGTTTATTTTTTCGGTAAATTTGTCTCCCAGTTCGGTGAGGAACGAAACGAGGTGCTCGCCTTCTTCCTTGAGGACGACTTGGTTCTTGCCGTCGTCCGTTGTTCCCAGGCCGATAGTCACCTTGCCAGATTTCTTGTTGATGGCAATGGCCATTTCGGCGGTCTTCGAGCCGAGTTCGGTGAAGTTGACGAGCGAAGATTTCTTTTCCTGGTAGTTTTCTGCAGTCGTACTTTTGTCTTCTACGTAGCCGGCAGCCATCTTGGCCACTTTATCGGCGTCCTTGTAGCCAGGCACCAGGGAAAGCATGTTTTCTTTCAGCTCTTCCTTTGTCATGTCCTTGCCGTGGGTGACGATCTTGTCAATTTTTTCTGCCGTCTGGATTTTGCCCATAGTTTTGGTGACTGGAGATGGCAATGTGGTTTTCATGACCTGTACTTCGAATTCGGCGCCCTTTTCTACCAGTTCCGTCCCTTTCTTGGCGACTACCTGGGTGATGGTCTCGGCTTCGTCCATAAAGGAGCTTTCGCCGTTGTGCATGAAATTGTTGTAAATCTGTGCCGAAGAGCGGTCATAATCGCCGCGGTTGAAGTTCTTCCACCAGGTCTTGTAATCGGTTTCGCCCTTGCGCAAGTTGCTGGAAAGCCCCTCAAACAGGGTCTTGCGCTCGTTGTCGTCGAGCTGGCCGATTCGTGCCATGGACTTTTCGCGCATTTCCTTGCCGGTACTCCACAGGGAACTGCAGAAGTCGGTGAAGGAGGAGATGAGGCCGATTCCGGCTTTCTCGAGTGCGTGCGGTGTTTTGGTCATCAGGGCCTTCATGCTGTCGATTTGTGCCCATGCGGCCTTGTAGTCGTCGAGCTTGTCGAGTACGGTCTCGATAACCTCGAAGTATTCTTCGGCTTCATCGCTATCGACTTCATTGGTGAAGAGGCCTTCGTCGCTCGCCATGAAGGCGATGGGGGCCGCTTTGAGGTATTCTGCGTAATAGGCGAATTCTGCCAGGTTTTCCAGGTCGCTCTGGATTTCTTCGGAACCCAGGTATTCTCGCAGGGACTCTCCGTTGTTTGCACCGGTGATCGTCGTGCCTTCACCCTTGCTGCTGTCACCGCAGCCCGTGAAGGCGATTGCTAGGGCGGCCAATGCCGCAATTCGGGACTTTTGTATGGTAATCATAACATTAATATATCATCGTGGTGGACAAAGCGGTAAATCTTTTTTTGCGGGGTGTGGACGCTCACTTATGGGAAAAAGTCGAGAGGACTGTGAAAAAAGAGGTATTTTTGCGTAAAACAAAGTATATTGGCTAAAAAGGCTTTAATTATGGATAAAGAACCTGAAATCATTGATGCTGAAGTTATCGAAACCAACGGCGCCTCCAATTTCCAGAAGGGGCTCGCAGTTTTCTTTGCCATCGTCACGCTGCTCTACACGATTTCCCCGATTGACTTGGCGCCGGATGCGATTCCGGTATTCGGCTGGGTCGACGATCTCGGCCTTTTGGCGACGGCGACCATGAACGTTGTCCAGCAATTCGCCAAGGACCAGAATTCCGCCATGGTGAAAATCCTGAAATACGCGAAGTGGCTTTTGATTGTCGCTGTCGTGATTGCGGCTTTACTGCTTGGCGGGCTGATTGCCGCTATTGTGGCGCTGATTGCAAAATAGTATGCCGGTGCGGAGGCTTTCGCGCCATCAATCGTCTGCCAAAGAGTCTGAAGAATTCTAAATTTAATCCTGTCATGTTTTTCAGGAAACATCTGGGGCTTGTCTTTGGATTTGGAGTGGCGGCAGTTTCGCTTGCCATGGTCTACCTTTCTACTCGTCCGCTTATCCCGTTGGTCGTTCAGGAACAGATTGAAGACGATCTTGAAAAATGCGGCGGTGAACTGAAAGAGGCCCGCTGTGCGGTAAGTGGCGAAGACGGCTGGATTTTTCTGCAGGAAAGCCTTGTCAATCTGGTGGTGGACTGGAAAGAAAACTTGAATTCTTTTGTCGCCTTCAATGATTCACTGGAAGCGCGTGGTATCAAACTGGTTGTGGTGCCTGTTCCGGACAAATTGCAAATCGAGGCGGAACATTATTCGGAAGAATTGTCGGGAGGGATTGTCGCCCCACAATATGAGGAATGGGTGGACGCTCTGCAAGACGAAGGCGTTGTCGTTGTCGATGCGGTAGAGGAGTTTCTCGAAAAGAACGAGGAAACTCCCATGTTCGAGGCGTACGAAAGCCACTATACCAGCGCAGGCCGGCAACTGCTTGCCCAGATGATTGCCGATACCATCAACGAGATGGATTTGGATGTCCCGAGGGGAGAATGGTTCCTGCGCGATACGGTTGTTCCCGGTACCGGAAATCTTTATCACCTGAAGTACAATTCTTACCCTGATTACGCTGTGCGCGTGCTAAAGACCGTAGATGCGGAAGGGAAGCGCTATCACGCCTCCAAGGACGCTCCCATTGTGGTAATCGGCGACAGCAATGCCGATTTTGGTTGGAACAGTTCTTCCAATATTGGAGCCTACATTGCGCAGGCGACGGGGATAAAGACGTTTACGCGTAGCCGCATTGGTGGCGGGAACCTGGGCCCGACCTTGTTCGAGGGCCATTCGGAATTCCTGGAAGGCAAAAAGATGGTGGTCTGGGTGTTTGATGGCCGTGAACTTTACGGCGATTTCAGCATGCCGGAATTCTAGTTTCGAAGTTTCTATTCCAGCATGATCGTGAATGGGCCGTCGTTTACAAGGCTCACCTGCATGTCGGCGCCGAATTTCCCTGTCTGTACGACGGGGATTTCTTTTTTGCATTCGGCAACGATGTAGTCGTAGAGTTCGCTTGCGAGCGTGGGGTTGCCGGCGCCGTTGAACGTGGGGCGGTTTCCCTTGTTGCAGTTGGCGTACAGCGTGAACTGCGAGACGAGCAGGAGCTCGCCACCGACATCCTTGATGGAGAGATTCGTCTTTCCGTTTTCGTCGGCGAAGATGCGGAGCGCTAGCATCTTGCGGATGAGCCTGTCTGCGATTTCCTTGGTGTCGTCTTCGCCCACGCCGATGAGAATCATGTAACCCTTGCCGATTTTGCCGACAGTCTGCCCTTCGATATCCACCTGGGCGTTCAATACTCGCTGGATCAAGAATTTCATGTTACTCCGCGCTGGCTAAAGCCTTTTTGTAGATGTCCTGCATCACGAGGCCTGCGATGGTGAATCCGAAAATGGCGGTGGCGTGCGCCATGGTACCGTTGATTTGCGCCTTGCTGCTGCACCATTCGTGGCCGACGAGTTCGGCGTTCTTGAGTTCCGCTTCGCTGTGCTCGCTGCGAACCTTGGGACACATGCAGGCGGCGGTCCCGCAAGAGGAATTCTTGCCATGGTTTTTCAGGAGTTCGTCGCTGTAGACGCACAGCACTTTTTTCTTGAGCGCCATTTTCTTTTTCTTGAGCTTGTCGCGCAGGGCGCGGGCGAGCGGGCAACCTGCAACTTTCCAGAATTCGGCGACCTTGATGCGCGTGGGGTCCATCTTGAGGGCGGCACCCATCGAAGAGAATACGGTGGCCTTCGTGCGCGTGGCGTGCCACAGTAGCTGCATCTTGTTCTCGAGGCTGTCGATGGCGTCGATGATATAGTCAAACGTATCCAGCTGGAACTTCTCGGTATTCGCTTCTTCGTAGATGTCCTGCAGCGCGACGATGTTTGCGTGCGGGTTGATTTCGAGCAGGCGTTCCTTGAGGACTTCTACTTTCACCTTGCCGACGGTCTTGGTGGTGGCCATCAGTTGGCGGTTCACGTTGGTGACGCACACGCGGTCGGAATCTACGAGCACGAGTTCCTTGATGCCGGAGCGTACGAGGCTTTCGGCGCACCAGCTGCCTACGCCGCCGAGCCCGAAGATGATGATGCGCTTTTTGTAGATGTCGTCCATCACGTCGTCCCCGAGCAGGAGCGATGTGCGGTTGAATATGCCTTTTTCGATACCCATGATGAACTCTGCGGCGTTCTCGCAGTGAATTATGCGAACAGCCGGACGACTCTCTGGAGGCCAGCGACAAGGCGGTCGATATCGCGCTTGAGCGTGTAGGCGCCAAAGCTCAGGCGGAGCGTGGCGTCTACGCCGAAGCGGTCCATTACGGGCTGAGCGCAGTGATGCCCGCTGCGGACGGCGATGTTCTCTTCGTCGAGGATCATGGCGGCGTCACTCACGGCGATTCCATCCAGCGTGATGCTCACGAGGGCGCCGCGTTCCTTGGGGTTGCCCAGCACTTTCACCTGCGGGATGGTGGCGAGTTTTTCCAGCGCGTATTGCGTGATTTCTTCTTCGTGTTTGCGGATGTTCTCGATGCCTTTTTCGCTAATCCATTCGATTGCCTTGCCGAGGCCGATGACTTCGGCAATCATGGGCGTGCCAGCCTCAAAGCGGGCGGGAACGTCGGCGAAGGTCGTTTTCTCGAAGGTCACGTTCTTGATCATCTCGCCGCCGCCGTGCCAGGGGGGCATGGAATCAAGCACGCTGTACTTGCCGTAGAGCACGCCCACGCCGGTAGGGCCGTACATCTTGTGTCCGCTGAAGGCGAGGAAATCGCAGTCGAGTGCCTGCACGTCAATCTTGATGTGGCTGGAACTCTGGGCGCCGTCTATCAGGATTTTCGCCTGGGGTGCGAGCTTGCGCACGGTCTTTATAATATCTGCAATCGGGTTCACGGTGCCCACGGCGTTGCTCACGTGCGTGACGGCCACCATCTTGGTGCGCGCATTCAAGAGTTCGGGGAGCTTGCCCAAATCCAAGTCGCCATCGTCCTTCACCGGGATGACCTTGATCTTGGCGCCCTTCATTTCGGCTACAAGCTGCCAGCTCACGATGTTCGCGTGGTGCTCGAGCCCGCTAATCAAGATTTCGTCGCCCGCCTCGAAGAACTTGCGGCCGTAACTCCACGCCACCAGATTGATGCTTTCGGTGGTGCCGCGCGTGAATACGATTTCGTCTTCGCTCTTTGCGTTAATAAATTTGGCCACGTTTTTGCGGGTGGCTTCGAATGCTTCGGTGGTGCGGGCGCTCAGGCGGTACACGCCGCGCTTTACGGAACTGTAGTGTTCGCGGTAAAAGTCGTCCATCGCGTCGATGACGCATGCGGGTTTTTGCGTGGTGGCGGTGCTGTCCAAAAAGGCGAGAGGTTTTACTTCCTTATCGCCAGCGACAAGCATCGGAAATTCGCTACGGATTTTTTCGGCGTCAAAAATTTTTTTATCAATCATGCACCCAAATTTAGAAAAATAGAATGTAAACGCATTTTTACAAAATGCCGAAAAATGAGGGCGATAGACGAAAATATTGAGCTTTTTGTCACTAAAAAAACGCTTTGCTGTAAAATTATATTATGGTGATTTTTTTGTTAAACCGATTTCTATATTAGGGGGTGACGAATATCACATTTGAGGTGTTTGGGATGTGGTAGCGTTGAGGTTAGAATAGAAGAATGAAGAATTTTTTTCCTGCTGCTTTGGTATGCTCGGTAGTTGTTCTTTGTCAGGGCGTATTTGCGCAAGATTCCTTAAGAGATGCGATTGATTCCGGCGACTTGGCCACTGCAAAGAAGATGGTCAAGAAGGGCGAAATAGAAGAAATTTACTGTGGCAAGCTTTCGGCGAACGATGCCGTTGGCGTTTACGAAAAGATTTTTAAACAGATGCCCGACGAAAGTTTCGCGGCCTGCCCGAGCCAGTTTGCCTACGGTTACGGCGTTAAGGTGTGCGGCAACGCGAAGGCGCTCCATGCCTGTACCGAGGTCGTGACCTATTTGCTCAACGACGGCCTGGCTGGCAACGTGAATGCGCTCGATGCGCTTGACAAGGTCGCCAAGGCGGCCCTCAAGACCAAGGCTTTTGCAAAGCCCGTCAAGGAACAGGTCGACACGACGATGTGGGTCGCATGCCCCAAGAAGGGAAAGGCCAAGGAAGAATGCCTTGCCCGCTGCATCGCCCAGGCCGATTCCATGTACGATGTCGCGCACAAGCTCTCTTGCCCGACGGCTCCGGAACAGTACGTGGATACGACTATCTCGGTGACCAAGCCTTCTCCGCTTTACACCAAGCTCACTACCGGCCTCAAGGACGGTTACTGGAGCTGCCCGATGAGCGTTGCCGAAAAGTTTGCCTCCCTGATGCAGTCTCATGCCAAGGCGCTCTCCATTCCGGATACGGCTATCCCTTCCATAAAGTATGTGCAGCACTGGGCGGAATCGCACAAGGCCGACAGCACCGCATTGCCGGGCGGTCAGCTCTTCAGGTTCTGTACGGCATGGCAGCCGCAGGTGGACTCTGTCTTGGCCGGACTCGAGTTTGAGACTCGCTGCCCCGTGTTCGAACGCATTACGGACCCGCGTGACGGTCAGGAATACAGGGTGAAGGAAATCAATGGCGCTTACTGGTTCGTGCAGAACCTGAACTACGCTATGGAAGAAGGTTCGATTTGTTACGATCGCGATGACGAGAACTGCAAGGCGTATGGCAGGCTCTATACGCAGGAAGCGGCGAAGACCGCTTGCCCGGACGGGTTCCGCCTTGCTACGGACGATGATTGGAAAATGCTCGAGGTATTCGCCGGCGGTGCAAGCGAGGCCGCGGTGAAGCTCCGCAGCAACGGCAGCGACGACTACGCCTTCTCGGCGATGTTTGGCGGCTATGCCAACAAGAACGGAATTTCCACGACAATAGGAGAAGGAGCCTATTTCTGGACTGAAAAGGCAGATGGAGACAAGCGCGGCACGGCAAGGTCCATGTTCAGCACGGATAAGGAAGTATCTTCGATATCCGTCGACAAGGGATTTTACCTGGCGGTGCGTTGTATTAAGATGGGGGAGTGAGGTCTAAGAAATGGTTTCGATAACGAGCAAGTTTGCTCCGACGTGTACTCGCGAGACTTGGGTAGAGAGACAGGCGCTTTTGGCGAAGGTCAGGTCGTTCTTCTTGGGGAAGAATATCCTGGAAGTCGAGTCGCCAACCCTCTCGAACGCTGGCGGTACCGATCCTCAACTGGATTACTTCGAAGTAGATTCTCGGCCGAGACAGTACATGATGACTAGTCCGGAATTCCACATGAAGCGCCTGCTCGCTGCAGGGTTCGGTGACATTTTCCAGATTACGAAATCTTTCCGCAAGGACGAATTCGGCAGCCACCATAACAACGAATTCAGCATGGTGGAATGGTACCGCGTGGGCATGCCCCAGGAACAGCTGATGGACGAGGTGGAAAGCCTGGTGAGTTCGGTTCTCGGACATCCGCTGAACGCCAAGCGTACCCGCTGGATTGATGCTTTCAAGAATTACGCCGGTGTCGACCCTTTCTGCAAGGATCTTACGAACTTCTCGGATACATGCGAATACCACGGCGTCCCTGTTCCGGAACGTTGCGGCATGATGAGCCGTGAGGACTGGTGGGATTACCTGATGGTGTTTGTCGTGGAACCCGCCCTGGCATCGCACGGCCCCGAGTTTATCACGGACTATCCGCCTTCGCAGGCGGCACTCGCGCAGACCTACGTGGACAAGGACGGCCTTACCTGGGCCAAGCGTTTCGAGCTTTTCGTGAACAAGGTGGAACTCTGCAACGGCTATACGGAACTGACGGACGTTGCCGAACAGCGTCGTCGCTTTGAAGCGGATCTGGATATCCGTCGCAAGGCGGGGAAGTCTCTGCCGCCGCTCGACGAGAGGTTCCTGGCGGCGCTCGAATCGGGCATGCCTGAATGTTCCGGTGTGGCGCTCGGTCTCGACAGGCTATTCATGCTCGCGCTCGGCAAGAGCGAGATTGCGGACGTGATTCTTTTCCCGAGCCCCATTGCTTGAAGGTGGGACCGCGAACTTGCGGTGATCTGAACAGGATACAGCTATTTGAGGATGCGCTCTATGTTTGAGCGCATCTTTTTTTCGTCGATGATGCCCGCCGAAATGTTGACGATGTCGTCGTTGCCGTCGACCAGGTACGATACGGGCAAGACGCGCGGGTTGCCCAGTGCGTTCATGAGGTCGTAGTTCCAGTGGATGACGGTCCAGGGCATGGCGTGCATCTTCTTGAACCGCGCCGCCACTTTGACGTTGTCGTCTTCGCTGATCATGAGAATTTTGAACCCCTTCGGGGAGTATTCTTTGTGCAGCTTTTTGAGGATGGGCATTTCTGCGATGCAGGCGGGGCACCAGCTCGCGCTCAGCACAATCAGGGTGACGGCCCCGCGCTCGAAATAGTATTCCGCCTTTTCACCTTCGGTGTTGAACCCGGCAAAGTTTGCGACAGTCTTGGGCATTTCTTGGAATGGCCTAGACTGCTCCTTGTACACATGGTATGCAAGGACCAAAATGGCTGCCAGGACCAGTACGGCCGACAATTTGAGGGTGATATGCCGCATATCTATAGAGAATTTATGTTTTTTTCGGGGCTTTTTAAATTATATTCTGCAATATGGCATACAATATTCAAGATCTTCTATCCGAAATGGTGAAACGAGGGGCTTCCGACTTGCATATTACCGCAGGTGCACCCCCTCTTGTCCGTCTTTCTGGCAAGTTGACGCCTATCGGGGACGACAAGCTTAAACCCGATGAAACCATGCGTATGACCTACAGCCTGATGAACGAGCTGCAGAAGAAGTCCTTTGAACAGAACAAGGAATGCGACTTCTCCTTCGGTATCGCGAACCTGGCCCGCTTCCGTGCCAACGCCTACCTGCAGCGCGGTTGTGTCGCCCTCGCCTTGCGTATCATCCCGCTTGAAATCAAGACCTTCAAGGAACTCGGCCTCCCGAAGATTTTGGCCGAATTCACGACCCGCCCCTCCGGGCTGGTGCTGGTGACCGGTGCGACCGGTTCCGGTAAGTCCACGACGCTCGCCGCCATGATTGACAAGATCAACAAGGAACGTCACGACCACATCTTGACGGTGGAAGACCCGATTGAATTCTTGCACAAGCACCAGGGGTGCATGATCAACCAGCGCGAAGTCGGCAGCGATACCAACAGTTTCTCGCAGGCGCTTAAGATGGCGCTCCGTCAGGACCCCGACGTGGTGCTCATCGGCGAAATGCGTGACCTCGAGACTATCCGTGCGGCACTTACGATTGCCGAAACGGGTCACTTGGCCTTTGCGACTTTGCATACCAACTCCTGCGTGCAGACCATCAACCGCGTGGTGGACGCTTTCCCGAAGGGCGAACAGCAGACCGTGCGTACGCAGCTTTCGTTCGTGCTCCAGGGCGTGATATGCCAGACGCTTATCCCGAAGATTGGCGGTGGCCGCGTGATGGCGTACGAAATCATGAACGTGACCCCGGGTATCCGCGCGCTTATCCGCGACGACAAGGTGCACCAGATTGAATCCATGATTGAAATTGGCCAGAAGTTCGGCATGAACACGATGAACATGTGCTTGTGTGAACTTGTCAAGAACCACAAGGTGGACCGATTCGAGGCGCTCGCACGTTCGCCGAGCCCGGACCAGTTGGAACAGTTGTTCGTGAAGGAAGGAGTCTAGTAGATGGCCGAATTTTTGTACAAGGCCCAGAATGCACAGGGCAACAACTTTGAAGGTACGCTCGAGGCCAAGGACAAGGCCGAAGCCGAAGCCATGCTCATGCGTCGCCGCCTGGTGATCGTGAGCCTCAAGAAAAAGCCGACCGAAATCAAGATCAAGATTGGTACGGGTATCAAGCACGAAGACCTCACGCGCTTTACGCGTATGTTCTCGTCCATGTGTTCTGCCGGTCTTCCGATGTTGCAGTGCTTGAACATCCTCGAGGAACAGTGCGAGAACCCGGAACTCAAGAGCGTTGTTCACAAGGTGACGCAGTCCATCAACGGCGGTTCGTCTTTGGCAGATGCCTTGGCGCTCCATCCGAAGGTGTTCGACTCCCTCTATTGCAACATGGTGGCGGCCGGTGAAGCGGGCGGTATCCTTGAAGGGATTCTCCAGCGTCTTGCGGAAACCATGGAAAACAGTATGCGCCTTAAGCGCAAGGTGAAAAAAGCCTTGACTTACCCGGTGATGGTTATCATCGTCGGTATCGTTGTGGTGATTGCCCTTATGACGTTCGTGGTGCCGACCTTTGCCGAACAGTTCGCCGCGTTGGATGCGGAACTTCCTGCTCCGACCCAGGTGGTGATGAGCATATCCGACTTCCTCCGCGACAACGGCGCGTTCTTGTTCGTCGCCGTCGTCTTGTTGATCGTTGGCTTCAAGATGGCATTGAAGGTTCCCGCGGCGCGATTCGCATTCGACAAGTTTATGTTGAAGGTGCCCAAGATAGGTGACCTCACGATCAAGTCTTCTACGGCAAGCTTCTCGAGAACTCTCGGTACCCTGTTGAATGCAGGTGTGAGCGTGATGGAAGCCTTGAAGGTCGTGGCCTCCACGGCAGGCAACAAGGTGGTGGAACAGGCCATCGGTAAGATTGCCATCGGTATTGCCGGTGGTAAGAGTATTGCCGACCCCATGACCGAAGTAGGTATTTTCCCGCCCATGGTTATCCAGATGACCGGCGTGGGTGAAAAGACCGGTAACTTAGGCGGCATGCTTTTGAAGTTGGCAGACTTCTATGACGAAGAAGTGGATGCTGCAGTGGACTCTGTTGTGAGCATGATTGAACCGTTGATCATCGTGTTCCTCGGCGGCGCTGTGGGTGGTTTGCTGATTGCTATGTATATGCCGATGTTCTCCATGGGCGACGCTATCAAGGGATAATAAACTGCGTAATACTTCGTATTGAATTGTCACCCTCGCGAAGGCGAGGGTCTTTTTAATGGAGGAAATGATTTATGGATGTCAATGAGATAACGCCTTTTGCGACATATATCATGAGTAACTATAAGAAAACGGTTCTTTATATTGGAGTTACAAATGATTTGAAAAGGAGAATCCTTGAGCATAAGTCAAAAATTGATCCCGCTTCATTCACTGCAAAGTATAATGTAGACCGGCTCGTTTATTTTGAAAGGTTTCAATTTGTGAACGATGCTATTGCACGAGAAAAACAGTTGAAACATTGGAACCGTGAATGGAAAGAAAGGCTCATCAATGAGAAGAATCCGGAGTGGAGGGATTTGTTTGACTATGCTTAAAAGATTCTCGCCTACGCGAGAATGACGTCACCCTCGCTAAGTCGAGGGTCTATTTTTTCAGCGAGTATACTTTGCGGTTTCGAGAATCTTCTTGGCGTTGGCGACTCGCTCGGGAGTTGGCGACTTTACGTCTTTGAGTGCGTAGTCGATGCCCAGCTGCTGGTACTTGGCGAGCGCGAGGGCGTGGTAGGGGAGAACCTCTACCTTCTCTACATTGTGAAGCGTGGCGATAAAGTCGCGGGTGCGCTCGAGGAGCTCGTCGTTGTCGCTCATGCCGGGCACTAGAACGTGCCTAATCCAGATGGGCTTTTTGATTTCGTCCAGGTAGCGGAACATGTCGAGGATGTTCTCGTTGCTGTGTCCAGTCAGTTTCTTGTGCTCGGTGGAATCTATATTCTTGATGTCCACAAGCAGCAGGTCCGTCGACTTCATGAGCCGCTCGAATTTGCCAAAGTACGGCTCGTTACGTACAAAGTTAACGCCCGAGGTGTCGATGCAGGTGTGCACACCTGCGGCCTTGGCAAGCTCAAAGAACTCCACCATGAAATCTATCTGCGCGAGCGGTTCGCCTCCGCTGACGGTGATGCCGCCGTCCTTGCCCCAGTAGCTTTGGTAACGGAGCGCCTTCTTTAGCAAGTCGCTTGCGGAAATTTCGAAGGCTCCCGTGCCGTTGCACCCGAACTCCCAAGTTTCGGGGTTATGGCAGAACTGGCAGCGCATCGGGCATCCCTGCACGAATATGACGAACCTCACGCCGGGCCCGTCTACCGAGCCGAACGTTTCCAGTTTATTGATGTATCCCGTTGCCATGCGACAAATATAAAAACTTGGCGGGCATAAGGCAAATTTGATACAGTTGATACAGTTGTGACTGTTTGGTGGGCGAAGTGCGTGCCGGGCTCCGGCGTAGAGTGTATCTTTGAAGCGTAACAAGAGAGGTTTATTATGAAAACCAAAAAGTTTTTATCTATCGCGATGACCTTGCCGGTGGCTTTGTTGTACGCCTGCTCGGCCGAAACTACCACGGCGCCTGCCGACGAAACCGTCCCGGAATCTTCTGCGGCAATCCTGCCTGCATCTTCCGCCGTTCTCGAACTGTCGTCTTCGTCTGTGGTGGTGCCGGTGTCGTACGCTTATTACGGTGCGGAACTCAGCGGTAAGGACCAGTTCCTTTACGGCCGATTTGAAGCCCGCATGAAGATGGTCTCGATTCCGGGATCCGTGAGCTCGATGTTCCTCTACTACGATGATTCCTGGATGAAGAAGGAGTATGTGTGGAATGAAATCGATATCGAGGTGCTGGGTAAGGGCGGCACAATGTGGCAGTCCAACATCATTACCCGCGAAGGTGATCCGTCCATCAGGTCGAATACGACTTCCGAGAGCAAACCTCTGCATGAATTCGGCTTTGACGCTACGCAGGACTTCCATCTTTACGCTATCGTGTGGACTCCGGAATACGTCGCATGGGAAATCGACAGCGTGGAAATCCGTCGCGATACATTGGGTATTGAACGCGGTACGCATGCCGACAAGGACCAGGTGGCTTTCTTGACCGAGAAACAGTCCCTCCGCTTCAACCTCTGGGCGTCCAAGAGTACAGCGTGGGTGGGCAAGTTTACCGGTGACGAACTGGCAGCCGGCCCGCAGGAACAGATTATCGACTATGTGCGTGTCTACTCGTACGATGCCGATACCAAGGGCTTTACGCAGCTTTGGCAGGATGACTTTGACGAAGCCTACCTTTCCGACCACTGGGGCACCGGAAACTGGGAAATGGAAAAGGTTAACCTCTCCCCGTTCAACGTGGTTCTCGAAGATGGTCTCTGCAAGCTCCGCATGACCCGCGAGGCTGAATAAGCCTTGAAAGTCCGAAAAACTTAATCTCCTCCCCAAACAAAAGAAAAACGCCCCGGATTCTTCCGGGACGTTTTTTTTTGCATCTAATTAAGCTTGTAAAAAAATGAGTAGGGATGTTGATTTATGTCGAAGCCTTGTATATATTTGGATTATGAAAAAGCTAATGCTGTTGATGCTTGCTCTTGTCGCCTGCGTGTGGGGAGAAGTCTTTGTCAAGGACTCAATTCATATAGTTTTCCCTCAAAATATTGCCAATTACTTAGGTGCTGATGATGAAAAATGTTTTTTTGGACAGTTGCCTAATGGAAAGCCTGCGCGGCTTTATATGAATGATTATGGTGGGTGTGTTAATGATGTATGTAGTTCTATTCTTGATTCCAGTGTTTTTTTTATGCATGAGGAAGTTGAGGCTGGGGACGGGTGTCGTTACGGATTTGATTACTATTCTAAGGGATCGGATTGCTTGGACTTCTATTTTTATATTCTTTCCGATGCAACGCATTCGCTAATGGATGTGATCAGTGATGAATTCAAACGGTTTCAAGAATGCGGATTATTCGATATTTCAAGTGAAAGGTTGAAATCAATCCTGTCTGATATGGATTCTCTTGTACCAAAGCAGGAAGAAAATCATAACTATGAAGCGTATGTGACTGATTGCGGTGATGGCTCCGGTTGTTTAAGTGATTGCTACAAAACTGGTCCCTGTTTTTGGCTGTCGGAAGAGACAAGCCTTAATGAAATCTTGAAAAAGCGTAATGCGCAGACTTCTATTCCGTATCATGTAGATTTTGCAGCACGCATTACTGTTGAAAATGGTCGATTGCTTGTTCCGGAGGGCCTTGAATTCCGTGCGTATATGCTGTACGACCTGAACGGGCGTGTCCTGCGCGGAGGCTTCCTCCATAACAACATGGCTTTGCCACGCGAGCCTGCAATCTTACGTGTAAAAGATTACGGTGACGTCTATTTGAAATGAAAAATCCGCGACAAATATGTCGCGGACATTTTGTATCTAATTCGCTGATTCTATACTAGGCACCGAGCTTCGCTCTAATCCAGTTGTTCGCGTTGGCGATAGCACCGGCAATTTTGTCGACTTCCTTGGTACCGGCCTGGGCGCGATCGGGGCGTCCACCGCCACGGCCACCGCAAGCAGCGGCGAGGTCCTTGACGAGGTCACCGGCCTTGATGCCCTTGGCCTGGACGTTCTTGCCAACCATCACGGCGATGCTTCCATTGCCTTCGCCCTTGTTCGCAATCACAGCGACGCTGTCGGTGTCGAGCTTGTTCTGAACGCCATCGAGCAGGTTCTTGTACTTTTCGTCAGGGATGGAAAGTTCGCGAACGTAGAGGTTCACGCCTGCCACGTTGATGCCGCCGTTCAAGAGTTCGGCAGCGGCGAGCGTTGCAAGTTCGAGCTTCACGGACTGCAGGCTCTTTTCGAGGTTCTGCGTCTTGGCAAAGCTCTGCTGAATGCGGTCGAGAACTTCGGCGTCCTTGCAGCGGAGCTGTTCGCGGAGAGCGGTCAGGATGTGCGTACCGGCGCGGAGCAGGGCGAGAGCGCCACGGCCAGAAACGGCTTCGATACGGCGCACGCCAGCGCTCACGCTGGATTCGCTAACAATCTTCACCATGCCGATGTTACCGGTATTCTGCACGTGCAAGCCACCGCAGAGTTCCTTGGAGAATTCATCGCCCGCGCAGCCCATCTTAACCACGCGGACTTCGTCGCCGTACTTTTCGCCGAACAGAGCCATGGCACCACTTGCCTTGGCTTCGTCGACGCCCATCACCTGGGTATTGACCGGCAGGCATTCCATGACCTTCGCGTTCACGATGTCTTCCACCTTCTGGATTTCTTCGGCGGTCATGGCGTTGAAGTGGCTGAAGTCGAAGCGGAGGAGTTCGTTGGAAACAAAGCTACCCTGCTGCTGCACATGAGTGCCGAGCACCTGGCGGAGCGCAGCCTGCAGCAAGTGAGTCGCGGAGTGGTTCTTGCGGATGTCGTTACGGCGGTCGTTATCGACGGTAGCCATGAACACAGCGCCCATCGTCGTTTCGTTGGCCGTACCCTTCTTCACCTTACCGCGGCAGAGGGCGGTGTCGTTCACCTTCACGGTGTCGAACACGTCAATTTCGAGGTCGCCGGAAACGAGCGTACCCTTGTCGCCGACCTGGCCACCCATTTCGGCGTAGAACGGAGAAGTTTCAAGAACGATGCTGAGCACGCCCTTGTCTTCGCGCCAGCGCACAACCTTCGTTTCGCAAGCGGAGAGTTCATAGCCCACGAACTTGGTGCTTTCTTCGCTGTACTGCGTCCAGCCTTCGGTACCCATCGTATTGATGCCCTGCTTCATGTTGGCGCGGGCGCGGGCCTTCTGTTCTTCCATGCACTGAGTGTACCCTTCTTCGTCAATGGTAAGGCCCTTTTCTTCGGCGAGAATACCGGTGAGGTCTGGCGGGAATCCGTAGGTATCGTAAAGCAGGAACACCTTGTCGCCCGGCACGGTCTTTGCGTCGCCGAGTTCAGCCACGATGCCGGCGAAGCGTTCGAGGCCGGCGTCGAGCGTGCGGATAAAGCTTTCTTCTTCGCTCTTGATCACAGAGGCAACAAATTCCTTGCGTTCGCGGATTTCCGGGAAGGCGTCGCCCATCGTGTCGGCAAGCACCTGCACGAGCTGGCAAATGAACGGCTTCTTCTGGCCGAGCAGGCGGGCAAAGCGGCTAGCACGGCGGAGGATTCGACGGAGCACATAGCCACGGCCTTCGTTGCTCGGGAGAGCGCCATCGGCAATAGCGAAGGAGATTGCGCGGATGTGGTCGGCAATCACACGGTGCGGAGTACCGGCTTCGCCACCGTTGTACGGAACGCCGCTAAGTTCAGCAATCTTTGCGATAATCGGGGTGAATACGTCGGTGTCGTAGTTGCTAGTCTTGCCCTGCAGAATGGCGCAGATACGTTCGAAGCCCATACCGGTATCGACGTTCTTCGCCTTCAGCGGAATCAGGGAGCCGTCGCTCACGCGTTCGTACTGCATGAACACGTTGTTCCAAATTTCAATGTAGCGGTCATTTTCGCCGTTCACGCCCTTGATGGGGTCCTTGAACGTTTCGGCCTGCGTAGCCAGGTCGCCGCGATCGTAATGGATTTCGGAGCAGGGGCCGCACGGACCAGTATCGCCCATTTCCCAGAAGTTGGAGTGGGCGTCAAAGCGCATGATGCGGTCATCCGGGAGACCGGACACGTCCTTCCAAATCTGCCAGGCTTCGTCATCGTCCTGGTACACGGTCGCGAACAGGCGTTCCTTCGGGAGCTTCCACACTTCGGTCAAAAGTTCCCAGGCCCAGGCGATGGCTTCTTTCTTGTAGTAGTCGCCGAAGCTCCAGTTACCCAGCATCTCGAAGAAGGTGTGGTGGTAGTTGTCGCGGCCCACCACGTCGAGGTCGTTGTGCTTACCGGACACGCGGAGGCACTTCTGGCTGTTGCATACGCGCTTCCAGCCCTTCGGATTGTCGCCCAGGAAGATGGCCTTGAACTGGTTCATGCCCGCGTTCGTGAACATGAGCGTCGGGTCGTCATGCGGAACCACCGGCGAAGAACGCACAAAGAGGTGGCCCTTGGATTCGAAGAACTTGATGAAAGATTCGCGCACCTGCGCAGAAGTCATTTTTTCAGCCATAGCTTTACCTTTTGATTTTTACGGCACAAAGATAGCAAATAGCGGCAGAAATTTCTAACTTTGGGCGCCGATGAGCCAATTCTACTCCCAGCGACTGAACTCCTTCGGCACGGCAAGCATCCCGAAACTGGTTTTGCAGTTCTCGGTTCCTTCCATCATCAGCATGCTCGTGAACGCGCTCTACAACATCGTGGACCGCTTTTTCGTGGGGCAGGGGGTTGGCAGCCTCGGAATCGCGGGAATTACGCTCTGCTTCCCGATATGCCTGTTCATCATGGCGATGTCGATGATGATCGGCGTGGGCGGCAATACGCTCTTCGCCATCCGCCTCGGGCAAAAGAAGTATATCCAGGCGAGCATCATCCTGAACAACTCGTTCTCGCTGCTCATCTTGATGGCGGTTTTTACCTTCACGATGGGCGAGATTTTCATGGAGCCTTTGCTCCGGCTGTTCGGTGCGAGCGACCAGACGTTGCCTGTCGCGAGCAGCTACATGCGTATTTTGCTGTGCGGGGCGGCGTTCCAGACGATTGCGCCCGGCATGAACCACTTCATCCGTTCGATGGGCCACCCGAAAACCGCGATGTTCCGCGAGATTATCGGCGCAGTCACGAACATCATCCTCGACTGGCTCTTCATCATGAAGTTCCACTGGGGAATCGAAGGCGCCGCCTGGGCGACCATCTGCGCGCAGCTGGTTTCCGCATCGCTCATTACGCAGTTCTTCGTAAAGAAGGGAACTCCCATCCGCATCCGCTGGCGCCACATGAAGTTGCGCTTCGCCTACGTGCGTAAGATTGTCATCCTCGGTATCCCGCCTTCACTCATGCAGGTGTGCAACAGCCTGATGAACGCCATTCTCGCCTGGAGCCTCACCACCTACGGGAACGTGAGTCTCGCTGCGACGGAAAACTTGTCGGGCGGCGACATGGCGATATCGGCGTTCGGCATCGTGAACAGCATCGCTTCGTTCATACTGCTTCCGCTCCTCGGTTTTGTGCACGGCACGCAACCGATCATTGGCTACAATTACGGCGCGCGCCTCAACAGCCGCGTCAAGGCAACTCTCAAGTTCACGTTCATCTATGCGCTTGGCTTTATGGTTGTCGCCTGGGGCCTCATGATGTGGCAGGCCGAAGCGCTCGTGGCGCCCTTCGCGCCCAACGACATCGACTTGCAGAAGGTTTCCGCCTGGGCCATGAGAATCTTCGGTGCGGCGTTCTTCATGATTCCCTTTGGGATGATTTCGGGAAGCTTTTTCCAGGGGACGGGAAAGGCTTTCCGTTCGATGTTCCTGAACGCCTGCCGCCAGGTGATTCTCCTGATTCCCTTTTTGCTCGTGCTGCCGCATTTCTTTGAACTGCAGGGCGTGTTTATGGCGCAGCCCATTGCCGATGCAGGGGCGGCCATCATCGGTACGGTGATGCTTTTGCATGAGCTCAAGAAGTTACCTAAAACCTAACTTGTTGCCAGTAAATCAATTAGCCTACACTGCCTAAAAACGCGAAATTTTTGGGTCTATGGAAGGTTCAAAAATATTCCATTCCAAGCCCTTCAGTCCGGCTTCCTTATTTCTATATTGATGCAAGAAAAAAGCACAAAGAAGGAAAGCAGAAACATGATTGACGCATGGAAAGGTTTTGAAGGCGGACTCTGGCAAGACGAGATCAACGTCCGCGACTTTATTCAACGCAACTACACCGCCTACGACGGAGACAAGTCCTTCCTCGCAGGACCGACGGACGCAACCCAGAAACTGTGGGACGAACTGCAGGGCCTGCAGGCCGAAGAGCGCAGGCACGGCGGCGTCCTCGACATGGACACCGACATCGTCTCGACCATCACGAGCCACAAGCCGGGCTACATCAACGAGAACCTCAAGGACCTGGAAAAGGTCGTAGGCTTGCAGACCGACAAGCCGCTCAAGCGCGCGTTCATGCCGTTCGGCGGTATCAAGATGGCCGAAGAAGCTTGTATGCAATACGGCTACAAGCCGAGTGCCGAACTCCACAAGATTTTTACCGAATACCACAAGACGCACAACCAGGGCGTGTTCGACGCGTACACTCCTGAAATCCGTGCCGTCCGCAAGGCGCACTTGCTCACCGGTCTTCCGGACACTTACGGCCGTGGCCGTATCGTTGGCGACTACCGCCGTGTGGCCCTTTACGGTATCGACTACATCATCAAGCAGAAGCAGAACGACTTCGCCCACATTGGCGACGGCACCATGACCGACGACGTCATCCGCCTGCGCGAAGAAGTGGCCGAACAGATCCGCGCCCTGCAGCAGATGAAGGTGATGGCCGCAAGTTACGGATTCGATATTTCCGAACCCGCAGTAAACGCCCGCGAAGCGTTCCAGTGGCTCTACTTCGGCTACCTCGCCGCCATCAAGACGCAGAACGGCGCCGCCATGAGTGTGGGCCGCATCTCCACCTTCCTCGACATCTATATCGAACGCGACCTCAAGAACGGCACGCTCACCGAAAGCGAAGCGCAGGAACTCGTGGACCACATGGTGATGAAGTTCCGCATGGTCAAGTTTGCCCGTATCGAAAGTTACAACCAGCTCTTCAGTGGCGACCCGGTGTGGGCGACCCTCGAAGTGGCCGGCATGGGCCAGGACGGACGTTCCATGGTCACCAAGAACGACTTCCGTTTCTTGCACACGCTCGAGAACATGGGTCCCTCTCCGGAACCCAACCTCACGGTGCTCTACACCAAGCGCCTGCCCGAGAACTTCAAGGAATACGCTGCCTTCATCTCGGTGAAGACGAGCTCCATCCAGTACGAGAACGACGACGTGATGCGCCCGGTGTGGGGTGACGACTACAGCATCTGCTGCTGTGTGTCCGCTACGCAGACCGGTAAGGAAATGCAGTTCTTCGGCGCCCGCGCGAACCTCGCGAAGGCCCTCCTCTACGCCATCAACGGCGGCAAGGACGAAAAGGGCGGTCTGGTGCCCGGCATGCAGATTGGTCCGGAACTCTCCCCGATTACGAGCGAATACCTCGACTACGACGAAGTGATGCACAAGTACGACATCATGCTGGAATGGCTCGCAGGTATCTACGTGAACACGCTGAACCTGATCCACTACATGCACGACAAGTACTACTACGAAGCTGCTGAACTCGCCCTCATCGATACCGATGTGCGCCGCACGTTCGCTACGGGTATCGCAGGCTTCAGCCATGTGGTCGATAGCCTCTCTGCCATCAAGTACGCGAAGGTCAAGACGGTCCGTGGCGACGACGGCCTCGTGAAGGACTTCGTGGTGAAGGGAGACTTCCCGAAGTACGGTAACGACGACGACCGCGCCGACGAAATCGCCGTGTGGCTTTTGAAGGAATTCATTGCGAAGATCAAGAAGCACCACACCTACCGTAATGCGGAACCGACCACGTCTATCCTTACGATTACGAGTAACGTTGTGTACGGAAAGGCTACCGGTGCTCTGCCCGACGGCCGCCCGGCCAACGCCCCGTTCGCTCCCGGTGCAAACCCGAGCTACGGTGCCGAAAAGAATGGTCTGCTCGCCTCGCTCAACTCTGTCGCGAAGCTCCCGTACGAATACGCACTCGACGGCATCAGCAACACGCAGACGATCAGCCCGAACGCCCTCGGCCACAGCGACGAGGAACGCGCCCAGAAGCTCGTGACCGTGATGGACGGCTATTTTGCCCAGGGCGCACACCACCTGAACGTGAACGTGTTCGGCGTGGAAAAGCTGCTCGACGCGCAGGCCCACCCCGAAAAGCCCGAATACGCGAACTTCACCATCCGCGTTTCTGGCTACGCTGTCAAGTTCCTCTCGCTTACGAAGGAACAGCAGGACGACGTCATCAGCCGCACCTGCCACGGCGTGTTGTAATAGCTGTATAGACGCATTTAGGAGTCCGCGACCTGGTGGCCGCGGGCTTTTTTATCTGCTTTGCAGATTCTAAAGCCTGCGCCTCTCGTTTTCGTGCGTGTTGTGAAAAATGCGCAATTTTTAAAACTAATCTTTAAAAATGCTTATTTTTTAATAAAAAACAAATTTTGTGTTGTAAAGCTATTGACTTTTTTAAAAATAGGTGATATATTTGTTTTTGAGAGCGAAAGGGACGCCTAAAGTCTACAGCCGTTCTCTAGGAGGAACAAATGAAAGAAATACTAGAATATACGAGCTATCGCCAGTATATTGCGGATTACTACACCGATAGGAAGGCGAAATCCGCATTCACCTGGCAGGAGTTCGCGGACGAGGCCGGTTTTTCCTCGCGAGTCTACCTTAAATACGTGAGCGAAGGGCGCTTCAACCTGAGCGAGGCGGCGACGGCCCGCGTGGCTGCTGCCATGCGCCTTGCCGATTACGAACGGGACTATTTCGCCGAGATGGTCAAGTTCAACCATGCGAAAAAGGACGCCGAAAAGAAGGACGCCTTCAACAGGATGCTTGAAATTGCCGATGCGCACAAGGCCAAAATCCTGGAAGGCGACTCTTTCCGCTTTTTTGGAAACTGGAAGAATCCGGTTATCCGTGAACTGGCGCCTGCGATGCCCGGGGCAAAGCCGCTTGCGCTTGCGCACGCCTGCCGCCCCGAAATTACCGCTGCCGAAGTCACCGAAACGCTGAACTTCCTGGTCAAGGCGGGGCTGCTCAAGAAAGACAAGAAGGGAAATTACGTACAGACGGAAAAATCCGTCACGACGGGCCCCATGGAGATGACTCCCGTGGCTGTTCGCGCCTTGCACCGCCAGATGGGCGAATTCGCGCTCGAGGCCATCGAGGGCGTTCCGCAGGACAAACGCCATTTTTCGGGCATTACGCTTGGCATTACGAGTGAAGGCTACGAGGAAATTGTGCAAGAAATCGCCGATTGCCGTAAGCGTATTGTCGCGATTGCACGCAAGAACGCTGCGACAGACGAGGTCTATCGCCTGAACATGCAGCTGTTCCCGATGACGAACAAGAATGTTAATAAAAACGGTTAGGAGGATATCATGAACTACTTAAAGATTGACAGACAGGTTGTCTGCAAAATGGCGATGCTGCTCGTCTTTATGTTCGCAGCATGTTCCGAAGACGGCAAGTCCATAGCCGATGGCGGGACTGCAGAAGAGACGGGAATCTATGCGTTGAAAAATATTACCGTGGCAGGGAAGGTTGGCGACTTGGTTCCCATGACTTTTGTGGCCATGAAAGATAACGGTGATACTTTACAAAAATCCAATCTGGTTTTGGATTCCCTGGACGAGGCGATTGTGACAATATATGAACTTGATTCCACAACGCTTGATACGACAGGACGGTTCTTTACCGACACGGTTCGTGGCGCCAGCGGAGATTTTTCGTTTGACAGTATCTCGCTCAAGAGCCCGTATGTGTTGGTGGAAGTGCTAGATTCGTGCTACACCCCGAATTGTATCGAGAAAAGCGAACCGAATATCGCTGCTACGATACTTGAGAATCTTGATTCGACGGGAACGGGAAAATTAAACAAGTTCCCGCGGTTGTTAAAAGCGATCGTGGATATTCAACAGTCTGGGAATATCAGTGTAAATATATTGACCGACATGAAGGTTCAGCGGTTGCGCGAACTTGTCGCCGCGGGGACTTCCTTTGCTGTGGCGAACAAGCAGGCGGAAAGCGAAATCCTTGAGGAATACGGCGTATATGAAGATTTGGGAAGCTTTGAAAGTCTAAAAAATGGCACCGAGTCGGAATTGGCCTTTGTAAGGCTGTTGATTCTGAGCGGTGAAAGCGAAGGTTGGCGAATGGGTGACGAGTATGAATGGTATAGGCTGGCATCGTCAAAAGCATTCGCTGCTTTGGGGGAAAAGGTAAAAGAGAAATACCAGAATGTAGTCAAGCTGTTCGAATATAAGGTGGGATATTTGGCGCATTCCTATGGCCTTGGAAAGTGCACTGAACAGCGAGAAGATGAAGTGGTCCTTAAAGAGGGTATTTCGTTTGTCTGCCGTTCCGGCAAATGGGATATGGGTTACAAAAAGATAAGCTATACGAGGGGATTCTTGACAGATGATCGAGACGGGAAAACCTACAATACGGTAACATATACTATCAATGGAAAACAGCAAACCTGGATGTCCGAGAACTTGAACTTCGCCGACACGACATCGGCCTCGATCGACAGCGCGTTGAAAGCTCATTTGATGAAGAATACGAGCACTTTTGGTAACGACGTTTCGGGAGATGTCAATGGAAGGTTTTATGTGTGGTTTGCAGGTGCAAATATCGGAAAAAATGAAGTGGACGTGTATAGAATAGAACCTCAAGGCGACACGACGATTTTGGATAAACGGTGTGGAGGGCCTGAAATCAATTGTATAGATGCTGCTGACAATTCGATATGTCAGGAATGGGAGGAAAATGTCACAACGTATTGTGCACCCTTGATTGGGGACGTGTCTTGGGATGGATGGGACTGGAATCACGAGAAATTCATTCCGCAGTCAAAGCCGCTCCAGGGAGTATGCCCCGATGGCTGGAGGATACCCAATATAGACGATTGGATTTCGTTGCTCGAATATGTCGCAAATGAATACAACATCGAAATCTCGGATGTGGGAACCATGCTTGTGGATGATGCTGCGACTGGATTCGGTTTGAAACCCGTGATTCGCGTACGGGGAGACGAAAATCATTTGAGAATAGGTGGCACTGGCTATGGTTATCAGTTTATGTCCATCCCCGATTTCCAATCTGACGAGAAAAAGTCTTCGTACGGAGTGCATTTCTCCCGCATTACGGATAGAGTAAAAATGCCGAAAATTGCGCTTGGTTATGACCTGAATGTCATTGACTTCGCCATTCTTTATAACCTTCAGCAATTAAATGGTACGTTCCTTGTCCGCTGTGTCAAGAACTAGACGACGAGAGCCTGGGTAGGAGGAACTCGGCCGAATGGTCGAGAAAAGGGCCGCGGCAAATTGCCGCGGCCCCAATGTTTAAGTCCTGGAATCTACTTTATCGCGATGCGCTTGGTCAGGCTTGCTGAGCCATCGCGTACACGCACCACGTACAATCCTTCGGAAACGTTCTTCAATTCGATTGAACCCGTTTCGCACTTGGCGCTGAATACTGGGCGACCCTGCATGTCGAACACGTCGACCATGGCGGACTGCGTACCCGCGATAAGCAGTGTATGGCCTGAAACCTGCATGGACAGGCTTGCCGGAGCCATAGACGCCTTGATGGTTATAGTACTCGACGAAGATGACACATCCGTTGACGAAGAACTTTCGGGAGTGTTGCTCGAGTACGGCGAAACCACTTCGGACGGGGCGTGCGCCTTGAGGCTTACGATAAGGCTGTCATAAGCGGGCTTCGGCTTGTATTGCTTGTCGTAGATGAGCCCCTGGGTCTTGCCCTGGCTACCGTCGAGCCAGCTGTGCGCATCGGTCACGCCCCAGATCATGAATTCACCCATATTCGGTTCTTCGAGGAATACGTCCATGAACTGGCGGTAGAGATGGCCCTGTTTCTGGTAGTCCTTTGCGCTCAGGCTGTTTGCGGAACCCTTCGGGAATCCGATGTCGAGCTCGGTGATGTTCAGCGTGATTCCCAGTTCGGCGAGTGCCTTGGCGAAGTCGCGGACGTTTTTCGGTGTGGTTTCGTGCGAGATTTCGATATGGGTCTGCGTGCCTACGCAGGTGATGGGAATCCCGTTCTTTTTCCAACGCTTCACCTGTTCCAAAACGAATCCTGCCTTGCTACCGGAACCTAAACCCCATTCGATGGCGTAGTCGTTGTAGCAGAGTTCTGCGTCGGGGTCGGCGGCGTGCGCCCACACGAAGGCGGAATCGAGGAAGTCTGCGCCGAGAGTCTCGAACCAGACGGAACCGGAAGAACGCCAGCCGTGGTTGTTGTTGTCGTTGATGGCTTCGTTTACCACGTCCCATTCGGCGATTTGGCCTTTCCAATGGCTGACCACGTTTTCGATGTGGTTCTTGAGCACCTTGAACAGCTTATCTTTTTGTCCTTTGTAGTTGTTTACCCAGTTCGGGACCTGGCTATGCCAGGCGAGGGCGTGGCCGCGGACGCGCATACCGTTCTGTTGCGCGTACTTGACCATCTTGTCGCCGTTGCCGTAGCTGAACCTGCCTTCGCTGGGCTCCGTGGCGTCGAACTTCATCTCGTTCTCGGCAACGACAGCGTTAAATTGTGCTTTGTGAATTTGTTCGAACTGCGATTCGATTCTGCCACCGAACCATTCGCTGTTCAGGATGGCTCCGATGTAGCGGCCGCGTTCTTCGGCCAGGGATCGAAGGGTCTCGTCGGCGGCGAAGGCGTTCGTGACGCTTGCGCCAAGAAGGGCGACACCAACCATGGCGCCCATAAGATAAGGCTTTGTTCTCATCTTCACTCCTTAATGTTTGTTGAAAAGAAAAATAAACACAAAATATGACGATGGGGTTGGTTCGGGGATAAATGTGTTGTAACACTTTAAATGCCGTTTTTGATTGAAAAACGATGATTTTGTACTAAAAAAGGCCGCGGTATTTGCCGCGGTCTCGTTATTTATGAGTTTATCCAGAGGGAAATCGCTTACTTTATCGCGATTCGCCTGGTCAGGTTTGTCGAGCCGTCGCGCACACGTACCATGTACAGGCCTTCAGGAATTTTCAGGTCGACGGAACCCTTCACGTTCTTCGCGCTGAATACGGGGCGCCCCTGCATGTCGAACACGTCGACAATGGCAGACTTGGCGCCAGTGATTAACAGCGTGTGTCCGGAGAGTTGCGTGGTGATGCTGCCCGGGCCGGCAGATCGCGCAATCGAGATGGTGCTGTCGAGTCCAACTGTATCCTTGACGGTCGTATCCTTCTTGGTGGTGTCGGTGACGGTCGTGTCTTGCTTGGTTGTATCCGTAGCGGCGGTATCTTGAGGCGGCTCGAAGTTCTGGAGCCTCACCAGGAGGCTGTCGAACGCCGGTTTCGGTTTCAGGTTGTCGTCGTATATAAGGCCCTTCTGCCTGTTCAGGCCGCCAAGCCAGCTCCATTTATCGGACACGCCCCAAATCAGGTAGGTGTCGGCGTTCGGTTCTTCGAGGATGATGTCTAGGTACTGGCGGAATGTCTGACCCTGGCGCTCGAGGTCGCTCTTGCTCACATTGATGCCGCTCTTGAACCCGATATCGAGTTCGGTGATTTTCAACTTGACGTTGAGCTTTGCGAGTTCCTTGGCGAGGGAACGGAGGCTATCCGGCGAACCGATGAAGTGCTTGTCGGTGGTGGTGTCTTCCACGTGCGTCTGGGAACCCACGCAATGGATAGGAATGCCGTTTTTGACCCAGCGCTTCACCTGCTCCAGCAAGAACCCCGCCTTGGCTTTCGGATTCACGCCCTGTTCCAGGTTGTAGTCGTTGTAGCAGAGTTCCGCATCCGGGTCCACGGCGTGCGTCCACACGAAGGCGGAATCGATGAATTCAGGACCGATACCCTGGTACCAGACGGATTGGGAGCGCCACATCGGTTCGTTGTTGCTGATGGCCTCGTTCACTACGTCCCATTCGGCGACTTTGCCCTTCCAGTGGCTGACCACGTTCTGGATGTGGTTTTTGAGCACTTTGAGCAGTTTCTGCTTGTCGTTCCTGTAGTTGTTCACCCAGCCCGGGACCTGGCTGTGCCAAGCGAGGGCATGGCCACGGACTCGCATGCCGTTCTGCTGAGCGTACTTGACCATCTTGTCGCCGTTACTGTAGTTGAACCGGCCTTCGCTTGGTTCGGTGGCATCGAATTTCATCTCGTTTTCGGCGACGACGATGTTGAACTGCGCTTTGTGAATTTGTTCGTAGTTTCCGGGAAGACCGCCGCTGAACCACTGTGAGTTCAGAATGGCACCGATGTAGATGCCATTTTTCTCGGCCAACGATCTGAGAGTTTCGTCTGCGGCGAATGAGCTTGTGACGCCCACGCCAAAAAGGGCTACGCTAAGAGCGATGCCCAAGATGGGATGCTTTATTTTCATTTCTTTGTCCTCGTTTTTTCCCTAAACAGGCTGCATCCGTATATAAAATAAACAAAAAAGGGGACGAACGATGTAAACAAAGCTAAACCAAAAAAGCGGCCATAGGCCGCCAAATTTGCGAAATTTCAAATTTTTTAGTGCAGCGATAGTCCCGGGATTTGCTTTTCGAGTTCTGCTGCCTGCGATGCCAGCTTCTTCTTGAACTCTTGTGTCGCGGGGGAGTCAACGTCCACGATTCGGTGGTTTGCGCTTTTGAGGAACTTCTCGACGGCGGCGATGTCGCCGCGCGTGCGCTCATCGCAATACGTCTCGACCATGCGCTCGAAGATGTAATCCTCGGCGGTTTTGGACAAGTGAACCATGTCGTCGGCGTAAAAGCGGTAGTCGCGCAGCTCATCCATCACGATTTCGTAACTCGGGAAGTATTCGGCACCCGTTTTATTAATGGCGAGCAGTAACGTCGCCTTGGAAAGGCTGTTTTCGTGGGCGCCGTCGGCCATGTGCCTGAGCGGCGAAACGGTAAAGACGATGCGGATGTCGGCGCGGATCCTGTGCAGGTCGGCCACGATGCTTTCGAGCGCCCGTGCGGATTCTTCTACAGGAATCATCCGTCGTTCAAAAAGCGAAGGGTCTTGCCGGTGGCAATTCGAGACGGCGTCGCCCGTCGATTTTAAGAAGTACACGAACGCGGTGCCGAGCGTAATAAAGACGACGTCCGCTTTCTGCAAGAATTCGCGCGCCTGGGTGGTCGCGGCGTTTAATTTTTCGATGCATTCTTCGCGGGAACTTGCCGAAAGGGAACTGTGGGCGTCGAAACAATGCCAAAGCCTGTCGCATCGCGCATCTTGGAAAACATCTTCTTCGCCGTAAACCTTCCCGCTGGTGATGGCCTTGACTTGGCGTGCCATGGAGACGGGGTTGTACACGGTCCCGAACGGGTTCGCAAGCGTATGGAACTTACGGTTTGCGAACTGCGACGATATGTTGTCCGCAAAGCACGAACCGAAGAATGCGATATGGCTCGTGTAGTCAATCTTGAAATTTGCGGCGGGGATGTCGATTCTCGTGAAGAAATCCATATTGTAAATATAGAAGGAAAGACATTCTCTGGGGCGAAGCATGGGGTGATATCGAAGAATTCATATTGTAGAATACTGCAATTTTTGTTTATTTTTGCAAAAAAATGCCTAAATTCTTTAAAATAATGAAAAAATATATTGTGAGCTATTGACTTTTTTGAAATTAGGGGTATATTTGTCTCAGAGCGGAAAGGAACGCTCAGAATGGCCAGGCGCCATTGCGTTAGGAGGAAAAATGAAAGATGTACTCGAATATACGGACTACCGTCAGTATATCGCGGATTACTACGCCGACAGGAAGGCGAGATCCTCGTTTAGCTGGCAGGGGTTCGCCAAAAAGGCGGGATTTACCTCGCCGGTTTACCTTAAATATGTGAGCGAGGGCAAGTTCAACCTGAGTGACGATGCGGCAAGGCGCGTCGCCGATGCGATGCGTTTGCTGGGTTACGAGAAGGATTATTTTTGCGAGATGGTCCTTTTTGACCGTGCGGGATCGGATGCCGCCAAGAAAGCCGTGTTCAAGAGGATGCTTGCCATCGCGGATAGCCACAAGGCGAAAATTTTGGAGGGGGATTCTTTCCGGTACTTTAGCGACTGGAAAAATTCGGTGTTGCGTGAGCTGGCGCCGACGATGCCGGGGGCGAAGCCCCTCGCGATGGCCCGTGCTTGCCGCCCGAAGGTGAGCGCTGCCGAGGTGAGCGAGACTCTCAAGTTCCTCGTGAGCGCGGACCTGCTGCAGAAAGACGAAAACGGAAACTACGTACAGACCGACAAGACGGTGACTACCGGCCCGATGGAGGTGACTCCGGTTGCCGTGCGTGGTCTGCACCGCCAGATGGGCGAACTCGCGCTCGATACTATTGAGGGCGTGCCGCAGGACAAGAGGAATTTTTCGGGACTGACGCTCGGGCTCACGCAGGGCGCCTACGATGAAATTGTTCAGGAAATCGCCGAGTTCCGCAAGAGGATTATCGCGATTGCCACGAAGGAAGACTCTACGGATGAGGTGTACCGCATGAACATCCAGTTCTTCCCGATGACGAACAAACAGGATTTAAAAAAATAGGGTAGGAGGACACTATGAAACTCGATAAGATAAACGGACGTACGGTCCTTATATTGTCGCTGTTTGCCTTGGCGCTGGTAGCCTGTTCCAATGACGATTCCAAGTCGGTGGCGGGCGGCGCTTCCGAAGAGACGGGACTGTATGCGCTGGCAGGTCGTGTTGGCGATTCGCATCCTCGGATGTTGACGGATCAAGGTGGCGAGTCTTCGGACGACGGTAGTTCGCAGTATGCCCCCAAGGGGACGATTGTGACTGTTTATGAACTGGATTCCTTGACGCTTGATACGACGGGACGTTATTTTGTGGACACTATTGACAACGATAACGGCTTGTTTAAATTTGATTCGCTCCCTGTAGAAAGTCCGTATGTGCTGATTGAAACGCAAGATTCCTGCATAACGGAAAACTGCAGTGAGCGTGGGGCATGGACTCTATCTTGGATACTCCCTATGAGGTTTGATTCAGAGGGCGTTCATGTGGATAGTTCTACCATATTCTCGATAACTCTGAATGCAATTGTTGATTTGCGGGATAGCCAAAAGGTAAGTGTCAATTCGTTGACCCGTATGAAAGCTCCCCTTGTTCAGCAGTATTTTGCCGAAGGAATGTCTTTTGCCGAGGCAAGTCAAAAAGCGCAACAGGAAATTCTTGAGAATCTGGGTATTTATGAGGACTTAGGGGACTTTGAAACGCTTGAAAATGACGAATTGCCTTATGTCATTGAGCTTGTGTCTTTGATTCCTTACGGAAATGATTGGCTTGTGACTCATTTGATAAGCACGCAACGGCGCTATGGCGGCAAGCCTCGGGCAGTATTTGCCGCTTTTGGGGAGGCCATGGAAGGGTATTATTTGAGCACGATAAAATTGGCTGACTATGAAGCCGCTTACATTGCGCACGAGGCTGGCCTGGGTCGTTGCACGGAGTCTCGAGACGGCGAATACCATTCTGTTGAGTTTGATTATGAACCCCATTCATTCGTTTGTCATTCGGGAAAGTGGGTTAGTGGTGTCGAAAAAATGGAATATACAAAGGGAACGATGGTTGATAATCGTGATGGCAAAACATATAAGACCGTGACTTATACCTGGAATGGCGTGCCCGTTACATGGATGGCGGAGAACCTGAACTTTGAAGATACCACGTCGTCGAATGTCGATAGCACTTTGAAAAAGAATCTGCTCGGAAAAACAAGGTGTTATGAAAACGACCCCACGTGTGAAATTTTCGGACGCTTTTACGCGTGGAGTGCTGCGATGAATCTTGATTCGTCAACGTTAAAAGTGGTTGCCTGGAGGTATAGAGATTATTATGACGAAGAAAGTGAATCCTGGAAAGGAACGAGTGATTCTATGATTGTAGAATCTGGATGCTTGACGGGGTATCCGTTTAATCCTGTTGCGCTTAATCCCTTCTATCGTGTAGATTTTGGTGGCTGGACTCGCGAAAACGATTATTCTGATACCGCTATGTACCGGTATTGCATAGAAAAATACACTGAGACTGAATTGAGCATCGATTATTCCAGATTTATTTCGGATTCGAGGCCGGTCCAGTATCAAGGCGTATGCCCGGATGGTTGGAGAATTCCCAATAACAGCGATTGGCTTACCTTGTTTGCGATCCTTCGCGATAAATACGCCGAAATGCGTATTTCTCCGATAACGTTGTTGGGAGATTCCTATGCAACTGGATTTGATTATGTTCCTCCGATGAGCATTTTGTTGGAAGACTCAACGAACTTGCTGTCGTTGGATATAATTGACATGTATACCACCAATTATGCTGCTGTTCCGGATGTAGATGATGAAAACGCGGCGATATTTGCTTACATGTTCAATAACGAACATGAAAGTATACTGAGTTGGAAATTCAACCGATTTGATCAGGTCAGTGAACCGACTCTTGTCCGCTGCGTCAAGAATTAACAAAAATCTCTTTGGGTAGGAGGAAAGGAAGGCGGGCTTCGGCCCGCCTTCTTTGCTTTTTTACCATTTTGTTATGTTGTGTGTATTATGAAAAATGCCAAATTATTCTATAATGATACAAAAATGCCGAAATTTTGAAAATTTTTAGATTTTTTTATTATAAATCTACCGCTTTTTGAAAAATTATGGTATATTGTTCATGGGAAGGGGCCAAAAGGTCCCTGTTAGGAGGATCAATGAAAGATGTACTAGAATATACGAGCTACCGCCAGTATATTGCGGATTATTACGCCGAGAAAAAGGCCAAGTCCGCGTTCACCTGGCAGGAGTTCACACGTGCGGCGGGATTTTCTTCGCCGATTCACCTTAAATACATAAGCGAAGGGCGCTTCAACCTGAGCAATGATGCTGCAAAGCGCGTGGCCCAGGCCATGCATCTTGTCAATTTCGAGCAGGAGTTCTTTTGCGAAATGGTCAAGTTTGACAACGCGAAGACGGATGCCGATAAAAAAGCGCACTTCAAGAAAATGCTCTCGATTGCCGATGCGCACAAGGCCAAGATTCTGGAAGGGGATGCTTTCCGCTATTTTGAAAGCTGGAAGCACCAGGTGATTCGAGAATTGGCGCCCGCGATGCCCGGGGCGAAACCGCTTGCGCTTGCCCATGCGTGCCGCCCGGATATTACTGCCGCCGAGGTGACCAAGGCGCTGAATTTCCTTGTCAAGGCAGGCTTGCTGAAAAAAGATGAACAAGGCCGTTACGTACAGACCGACACATATGTGTCTACGGGGCCTATGGATGTGACGCCCGTAGCGGTTCGCGGGCTGCACCGCCAGATGGGCGAAATCGCATTGGATGCTATCGAAGGTGTGCCACAGGATGAACGCCACTTCTCGGGCCTTACGCTTGGCATCACGCGGGATGCCTACGGAAAAATCGTGCGGAAGATTGCTGAATTCCGTAAAGAGCTCGTTGCGATTGCGACGCGTGACTCGGCAACGGACGAAGTCTATCGCTTGAACGTGCAGTTCTTCCCGATGACAAAAAAGAGTTTAAACAAAAAAGTTTAGGAGGGTGCTATGAAAAAGATGATTCAAAACGCGCTATGGCGTGATTTTATAGGGGCAACGTTGTGCTTGGTAATGACGTTTGTGCTTCTTATGATGGTTTCGGGCTGCTCCGAAGACTCCAAGTCCGTGAGTTCGCTTGGCGGCGCCGGAGAAGAAACGGGGATTATTGCAAACTCCCAGTATTATTCCATTAAGGGTAGTGCTCAACGTTTGAACCAGCTTGTCAATCAGGTGGTAGAACAGGCAAACGAGCATTCGGACGTGGACTTCGATTATCACAACTTGGGCATGAGGGTGTCAGAACTGGATTCGACCACTCTTGATACGACAGGGGTTGTATTTTACGGAACTTTCAATGACGCCACTGGAACGTTCGCCCTTGACAGTGTCTCGTTGAATAGCCCGTATGTAATGCTGGAGGTTTCCCCGCACATCATTGATGGAAACGAATATATTTGGGGAAGCTGGGTTTACACGGATGTATTCATGCCCAGTGTCATTGTCGATTTGCGAAAAACCAGCAGTGTAAACGTCAATAAGATGACGACCCTGGAAAGGTTCCGTCTTGTCCATTTGTTCAAGACGGGAATGACGTTCGAGGAGGCGAAGAATCAGGCTGACCGGGAAATTCTCGATGCGTTCGGGATGTCTGACATGCAGTTCACTTTCGAGAATATTGAAAACGCCGAGGACCGTGACAATGTCGCTCTGCTGAATCTCGTAGACGATTATCTATATGGCCGCGATGAAACTCGCGCGGCGGTAAGAATGCTGGAAGAATATGGCTCGTTCGAGAACGACTCCGTGGTAATAGGGCGGTGGACGAATTGGTCACTTAATGCTTTAGACGGGTACATGCGAGTCAAGGAAGATTCCTTGTCCGAGAGTGCTAAATACGATAAATTTCTTGAAGAAAACTTCGTGGCCACTTTGTTGCGCCTGGATGAATGCTCTGCAACAATCGAGGGAGAGGCGTTTGATGTAGGGGATCGCCTGTTCAATTTAGTCTGTCTGTCGGGGCATTGGACCGCCACGCTCAGGACGATTAATCATGGTGATGGCGAATTGACCGATGAGCGCGATGGGAAAACGTACAAGACGGTCTCGTACCTTATCGATGGTGACTCGGTGACTTGGCTGGCCGAAAACCTGATGTACAATTCCAATGATGGCCTGTATTCTATGCCTGCCTATATGGCCCTGGATTCTGCAGCTATTATGAATTCGTATGAAAAATGCTTTGCGGAGTGGACACCTGTAGTTAGCGATGATACCGTGCTGTTTACTCTTACGGCAAGCGATTCTCTCAAAGTTGATTCTATTTGTGTGTACCAGCAGTATTATCCCGATTACGAAGCTTTGTACTCTGTAATGGATTCCCTCGGCATCTCTGGCAGCAATATTCAGGGAATTTGTCCCGATGGCTGGCGACTTCCTACCGCAAACGATTGGTTGGCGTTGTTGGATCATGTTGAAAAGGAGTTTGACACGGAGTACTGGAATCTTGCGGACTTCTTGTACGGTGCGGGTTTTGACGTGGTGACTGCCGAAGAGCGAACTTATTTCGCCATTAAACCTGATTCGACCTACGAAGAAGATAAAAACGCGTCTGTCATTACGTTTGACCGCGGAGGGAAATGGCTTGTTCTCCCGCAGGTCTCGTGGAGTACATGGGCTCTTCCGGAAGGTCGCTTCAGTTATGTCCGTTGCATCAAGGAATAGTTTTCCTGTAGCCTAGAAATTTCCTCTATGGGGGTGGGGGAAGGTTTCTCTACGGGGGTAGGAGGAAAGGAAGGCGGGCTTCGGCCCGTCTTCTTTACGACCGCTCGTTCGTTACATATGGTATAAAACCTCCGGTTTCTCACTCGCTCTCCCCTGCGGCGCCTCGTTAATACGAGGCGTTTGTTGTTCACGGAAGACCGCTCGCGCTAGAATATGTTTTTTCAGCTCTGGTAGGCGCTCGCTCTCCCCTCCGGGGCGCGGAGCCTGCCCCACGCGAGAATAATGGGGAAAAGTCTGTTTGTATCACGCTATTGAGGTGGCTTGAAAAATGCAATTATTGTATCTTTATCATAAATTGTGCGGTAAACGCAAAAAAAGGACTATTATGAAACCTGGGAAGACCGAACTCCGCTTGAATGCGGAAATCGAAAAACGCGGCGCGCTTTTTGCGGTGCTGCTCGATCCCGATACGTCAGACGAAGCCGCTTTCGTGAAGGCTGGCTCCATGGCGGCCGAAAACGGCGCCGACCTTTTGCTCGTTGGTGGCTCGTACCTCGGGAACTTTACGCTCCCCAAGCAGGTGGCGGCACTCAAGGCGGCGGTGAACTTGCCCGTGGTTCTTTTCCCGGGTGGAGCTTCGCAGGTGGTTCCCGGTTTCGACGCGATGCTCTTCATGACTCTCGTGAGCGGTCGCAACCCGAACTACCTGATTGACGAGCAGGTGCGCGGTGGCGCGCTCGTGCGTGCGCTCAACATGGAAGCCATCCCGACGGCTTACCAGCTCATCAACAGCGGCAAGCGCACGACGGTGGAATACATCAGCGGAACTATGCCCGTGCCTGCGAATAAGCCCAAGCTCAGCATGGTGAACTCCATCGCTGCAGAACTCATGGGCATGCGCTACGTGTACCTGGAAGCAGGCAGTGGCGCCGAAGAGCCCGTGCCGGTGGAGCACATCGCCTATACCCGCAAGGCCACCGAGATGACGATTATTACCGGCGGTGGAATCAAGGACCCGCAGACGGCCGCCATCCGCGTGGCCGCAGGCGCGAACATCATCGTGACTGGAACCCTCTGGGAGAAGGTGGAAGACCCTGCCCTCTTGAAAGAATTCGCTGCTGCGATCCACGTGAAAGGCTAAAAGCTTCGTAATACAATTTTGCCCCCGACCAAATGATCGGGGGCTATTTTCGTAAACGGTCTTTATTCAGTCTTGCCTGGGCCCATCTTCTTGGAGAGTTGCCCAATCAGGAACTTGTAGAATTTTTCTAGGTGGGAGTTGTCCTGCTTGATGCGGCGGTACGTAATCACGATATCGCGCTTGAAGTCGGCATCGGTGATTTTCAGCAGGCGGATCTTGCGGCTGTCCACCTTGCCCCAGGAGAATTCGGGCCAGAACCCGACGCCGAGGCCGCTCGCGATGGCGTCCTTCACGACGAGGGCGTTATCGCTCTCGAAAATGTCGTGCGACTTGAATCCGATGCGGTCGCAGAAATCGCTGCAAATCTTGTGCAACTGCTTGGAGCCGTACAGGCCGATAAAGTCCGTGTCGCTCAGCTCGTGGAGCGATATGCTGTCGCGCTTCTTGTATTGTGCGTTGTTGGGTACGGCCAAAAAGATTTCTTCGGTACACACGAATACTTCTTCGTCGGGGTTCTCTTGCGGCCGGTATTCCGCGAAGGTCTGCACGCAGATGTCGTAGAGGGTGGATTCTTCTTTCTGCACGAGGTAAAAGCGGATGCCCGGAGTTTTCTTTTTGTACTGGATGATGGCGTTCGCCACGAACGATGACGCGGCCAGCACCTTCACGCTTATGGTCACGGCCTGCTTGTCGGATTTGGCACGGAGGCGTGCCGGCAGTGCTTCGATGTCTTCGTAAAGCGGCTTGACCTTCTTGTAGAAGTAGTCGCCGGCTTCGGTGAGCTTGATGTTCCTGCCACTGGTCTTGAACAGCTTTACGCCCAGTTCGTCTTCCAGTTTATGGATGGCGTGTGTCAGTGCGGGCTGCACAATGCACAGGTTGCGCGCGCTCTGCGTCACATGTTCGGTTCGGGCGACTTCCAGAAAGTACTTGATGTGGGTCAGTTCCATAGGGGCCTCTTGGGGGTTTCATAAAAATTATTGATGAAAATAATATAAACAATTTATTAGACACTATCAATTATTGTTGCTAGTTTTTTGCCCGAAAAAAGAAAAATCCTTGCTGAAAAGCAAAAAACATAGGAGTCTATCATGAATCAGATTTACAAGTCCCTCGCCACTGCAACCATCACCTTGGCCGCCGCCGTGGCTCTTACCGCCTGCAACGACAACCGCGACTGCAGTTTTGACGGGGATGCTCACACGCTCACTTGCCCCGAAAAAACGTACGCGACGGTTGACATGGGCGGAAAGGTCTGGATGGCCGAAAACCTCGTTGTCTACGTGCCCGATTCGAGTGTATGCTACGGTAACGACCATGCGAACTGCGATGCCATGGGACGCCTTTACACTTGGAACGCGTCGAACAACGGCCAGTGCCCTAACGGCTGGACGCTCCCTTCGCAGGAAGACTTCAAGAAGGCTTTCGGTACGGCCTCTACGGCAGAACTCAGGAGCGCCAACGGTTTCAAGATGGTGCTTGGTGGATTCAGGTACTATGACGGCAATTTCGCCGACAAGGGCATGAGCGCAAGCTTCTGGACCAAGGATAGCTTTGACGATTCCAGGGCGTTCCTTGTGCGCGTCGCCGACTCGGCAGTGTCCTACGAGCACTTCAACAAGAGCATCGCCGCCTCCGTCCGTTGCGTGAAGGAATAATTCGGAGTTATATTTGCTCTAACACGAATCTCTTTCAACAATCCTCAAAGCGGCTTTGCCGCGACCTCACACCTCAAAGGCACGAAGTGCCGACCTCAAACTCTCTATGACTTGGCTAATAGACTTATTTACAAAGCCCTCGGTCGGGCAGCAGATTGTGGCGATCGCGCTTACGGCGGCCATTGGCCTTATGGTGGGCAAGATTCGCATCAAGGGCATCGGTCTTGGTGGCGCGGGGGCGCTCTTCGTGGGTATCCTGCTCGGCCATCTCGGCTTGCGCGTTGAAGGCAACGTGCTTCATTTTATCCAGGAGTTCGGTCTCATCCTGTTCGTCTACACTATTGGCATGCAGGTCGGACCCGGATTCATGGATTCCATCCGCCGCCATGGGCTCGTGCTCAACGTGCTTTCGGTGGGAATAGTACTGCTCGGCGTACTTGTGACGCTCTGCCTGTACTGGCTTACGGACATGCACAATAATGTGCCCGTGCTCGTCGGGATGCTCTGCGGTGCCGTGACGAACACGCCCTCCCTCGGTGCGGCGAACTCCGCCTTCGCGGCGGTTGGCGTCGACTCTTCGCTTACGGGTATCGGCTATGCGGTCGCCTATCCGTTCGGCGTCATCGGCATTATTCTCGTAATGCTTCTCGTTCGCGTGATTTTCAGGCAAGACCCGAACAAGGCTGCCGAAAGCTATGCGGCCGAAATTGCGGCGACTTCCTGGGAAATCGAATCCTGCAGCCTTACGGTCGATAACCAAAATTTGTATGGAATCCAGCTGAAGGATATCCCGAACTTGGTTTCGAGCGGTGTCGTGGTGACGCGCCTGCTGCGTGACGGCAATATCTTTACCCCGACGGGTTCTACGGTTATTGGACGTGGCGATAAGGTCCATCTGGTGGGAATGCCCGATGCCATTGCTTCGATGGAAAAGATTATCGGTAAAAGGCTCGAGACGCCCATTACCAAGTTCGCCTCCGATTCGGCGAAGCCCATCCAGGTAAAGACGGTTCTCGTGACGAACAAGAAGATTCTCGGCCATACAATCGGTTCGTTGGCCCTGGCAGAACGCTACGGCGTGAACGTGAGCCGCGTGACCCGCGGGGAATTCAAGTTCACGGGGCGCCTCGATTTGCGTATCAAGTTTGCGGACAAGTTAATGATTGTCGGCCCTGCGGAAGGAATAGAGGCTGCCGCGAAGGAACTGGGCAACTCGCTGACGGCCATTGACCATCCCGAAATTCTCCCCGCATTCTTGGGCATATTCCTCGGCGTTGTTGTCGGGAGCATCCCGTTTGCCATTCCGGGAATGCCCACTCCGCTAAAGCTCGGTTTGGCCGGAGGCCCGCTCATTGTCGCAATCCTCCTGAGCCGCAAACGCAAGATTGGCCCGCTCAACTTCTTTATGGCGAACAGCGCGAACCTGATGCTCCGCGAATTCGGCCTCACGCTTTTCCTCAGTTGCGTGGGTCTGAATGCCGGTATCAAGTTCTTCGATGTGCTATTGAATGGTGACGGGCTCTACTATATGGGGCTGGCTTCCCTCATCACCTTCCTCCCGCTTGCCATCATGGCGTGCGTCGGCCATTTCGCGTTCAAGGTGAACTACCTTTCGCTCTGTGGCGTGCTCGCCGGTGCCATGACGGACCCGCCGGCACTGGCCTTTGCGAACAGCCAGGCGGACAGCGATGCGGTGAATGTGGGCTACGCATCGGTCTACCCGCTAACCATGTTGCTCAGGATTCTGAGCGGCCAGGTGCTAGCAATACTGCTTTTGTCGCTCTGATAAGCCTCATTTTGCCCGATTTCCAGAAATCGGGCAATTCTTTTCCCGGGATAATTGTGTATTTTTCTTGAAAAGACGGATGCACCCGAAAGGTGCTGTTTTTGAGGTATATCTATGCGAAAGTTGGTCATAGTGACTTATGTGCTGCGTGGACTCGGTTTTGTGCTTGTACTGCTGAGCCTGTTTGGCCACAGCCTGATTTTGAACGTTTTCCCCGGACTCGAGGGGACTTCCATCAATCCTATTTTCTATTCGGGCATCGCCGTCTACCTCGTAGGCGCGGTCATCTACTTCTTTGTCAACAAGAAAGAGAAGGCGGAACGCCGTCGCCGTGAAATCGAGGAAGCCGAAGAGCGTGCGTTCGGGGGCAAGAAGGCGCCGGAAGACGCCCGCGAAGATTAAGGTGACGTATGAGTGACTTTATGATACAGATTGAGCATTTGCACAAGACGTACCGCAGCGGCTTTTTGATGAAGCCGAAGCTTGCGCTCAAGGACGTGAGTTTTAGCGTGGAGCCGGGGCAGGTGTATGGCTTTATCGGCCCGAACGGTGCGGGCAAGTCGACCACCATCAAGGTGTTGACGGGACTTTTGAATTTTGATTCGGGCAAGGTGCTGGTGAACGGAATTTCCCCGCGCGACGTGAAGAGCCGCCGCTTTATCGGCTACTCCCCGGAACAGCCCTATTTTTATGACTACCTCACGGGTCGCGAGCTGTTGCGCTTTTACGGCAAGCTCGTCGGGCTCGACGGAACCGAACTGGACAAGCGCATTACCTGGGCGCTCGAACTCTTGCATGCGAACAAGGACTGGATTGACCGCCGCCTGCGTTCGTATTCCAAGGGTATGATGCAGCGCGTGGGAATCGCCCAGGCGATTCTCGGCAAGCCGAAGCTGCTGATTCTCGACGAACCGATGAGCGGGCTCGACCCGATGGGCCGCCGCGACGTGCGCGAGGCCATACAGCAACTGAACCGCGACGGCGTGACGATTTTCTATTCGAGCCACTTGCTCAGCGACGTGGAAAGCATTAGCCACAAGGTCGCGATGATTGTGGACGGCAAGATTGTACGCGAGGGGACGGTTGACGAGATTACGGAATCGTGTGGCGTGGAATACCACGTGCGTACCCGCAAGGCGATTCTCGGAAGCGACCTGCCACAGGGCGTTTCGCTGACGGGACATCCCGAAGAATTCGTCTGCGAGGACGATGCTGCCCGTGACCGCTTGCTGCGTTTTTGCCTGGACAATGGAATCGCGGTCGAGAAGATGGACCACAAGCGTCCGAGTCTTGAAGACATTTTGACGGAGGAGATTGCTCGTGCAGACGCTTAAACATATTGCCATTATTGCGCACAATACCTTCCGTGAATCCATCCGCGACAAGATTCTCTACAATATCGTGTTCCTCGCGATTGCACTCACGCTGTTCAGCATCGTGCTCGGCGAATGGTCGGTGTTCGACCGCGCCTACGTGATCAAGTCCACTACGCTTTCGGTGATGAGCCTTTCGGGTCTTTTGATTTCGATATTCGTGGGCATCAGCCTGGTGCAAAAGGAAATCCAGCGGCGCACGGTGTTGACCCTGCTTTCGAAACCCATAAGCCGCGTCACGTTTATCGTGGGCAAGTATTTTGGGCTTTTGGCGGTAATCGCGGTACACCTTGCGATTTTGACATGCATCTTCTACGCGATGCTGTTGGCCTTCCATGCCGACCCAACGGCGAACCTGCTCCTCGCGATTTACCTCATCTTCTGCGAGATGGCGGTGGTGATTGCCGTGGCGCTTTTGTTCAGTAGTTTTAGCAGCACCGTGCTTTCGGCGCTCTTTACGCTGGGCGTGTACTTCGCGGGCCACCTGAGCAACCAGCTTTTGGAACAGGTGCGCTTTGCGAGCCGCATGGGCGAGATGGGCGCTGCGTCTACCGCGGTGTTCGAAAAGGCCGCGGTCGTGATTCATGCCGTATTCCCGGGACTCTACCGCTATAACGTGACGAACTATGTGGTTCACGGATTGGCGCTCCCGGATATGTACCTGTTCTGGAATACAGTTTATGCCATCGGCTACGTGGGATTGTTCCTTGGGATTGCTAGCTGGTGGTTCAGCCGGAGGGATTTCTTATGAGAAACCAGTATATGGCTAAGGTTCTCGTTCACAACAAGATGGTGACCGAGGATCAGGTGAACGCCTATTGGGGCGAGATAACGGATTCTCAAGATATTGGCCAGGTGCTTGTAAAGGCGGGCCTATTGCAGCAGGGCGTGTACGAGAAGGTGCTTGCCTTCGTGAAGAATCTTGAAGAGAAGAACGCTGCCGCGGCAAGGGCGCCGGAACCGGCAGCACAGCCTGCCGCGCAGGAAGCGCCCAAGGCGAACCGCTCGACGACTTCTATCCCGGCCATCAAGCCGGTCGGTATCCCGACTCCCGCTTCGCCGGCCCCGGTAAAGACAGAGCCCAAGGACGAGGAACCGACGCTCCAGATCGAGGGCAACAACATTTTTGGCGAGGCGACTTCGTCGAACATGGATGTGGAAAAGGTCTCTGGCCTCGAGACGACGAGCATATCGAGCATCGGCATCAAGACGGACGAATCGGAAGAAGAATCGACGGAAGAAGGCGAACTGCCGAGCCGCTTTGCGCTTGCGACAGGCGAGGGCAAGGCCGTGGAAGCGCCCGAGGTGCTCACGACGAAAATGAACCTGAGGAAGATTATCGCGTACGCCCGCAAGTTCGGCACTACCGACATCTACCTCTTCGCAAACCGCCAGATTATCATGCGCCAGTCGGGCAACCTGTTCGCCGTAACGGAAGACGCCTTGGTTACTACGCGCCTCACTGATTTGCTTGGCGAGGCTTCCGAAGGATTTGCGGATGCCTACAAGGTGTCGGTGGGCAAGAATTTCAGCAAGACGATGGGCCTTGCCGGCGTAGGCCGCGCCCGCATCACGGTAACGTGGGACGACGTGGTCCCGAACATTTCCATCCGAGTCATCCCGACGGAATCGACGACGCTCGAGAACCTTTACCTGCCTGCGTTCTGCGGACGCTTTGCCGATTTGCAGAGCGGGCTTGTGCTTATTGCGGGCCCTGCTTCTAGCGGGCGCTCGACGACCATGACGACCTTTGCCGAGACGGTCGCCGCGAATCGCCAATGCTACATACAGACGGTGGAACGTCCTATCGAACGCCTGTTGCAGAATCCGAATGGTGCTATCGTGCAGAAAGAAGTCGGACTCCATGTGCGTACGGGGGTTGCCGGTATAGAGCTTGCAATCCGTGACGGTGCCGACGTGATATGCTTTGACCATCTGACGTCGATGGACGAACTGAACCTCTTGTTGCAGGCGGCAAACGCGGGCGCGCTCGTTTTTGCCGTTACGGGAGGCAACAACATCCATGCATTGCTTTCGCGCTTGCTTGCGTCTGTGCCCGAGGTTGGGCGCCCCGCTTTCGCTTGCGCATTGGCGGACCAGCTCAAGGGCATTATCGTGCAGCACCTTGTTCCCGTGGTGCAGAACCAGGGACTCGTGCTCGCCTGCGAGGCGATGCGTATTTCGTCGACGGTCGCGAACATGATTCGCAAGTGCGATTTGTCGCAGGTGGCCGCCGCAATCAGCAGCCAGAAGGATCAGGGCGTCACGCTGGATGATTCCCTGCAGAAGTGCTTGGAATCCGGCTATATCGAAGGTACCGAAGCCTGGAAGAGGGCTTACGACAGCCGCCGTTTTGCGGCTTACAGGCCTGCGGGTAAGGAGGCATAAGATGGCAACAGAAATCGAATCTCTCCTGGATTATGTGATGAATATCGGCGGGACCGAACTCATCGTGACCGAAGGTGCGCCTTCGGCGGTGCGCTTGGCGGGCAAGGTGTGTTCCATCCCGGATGCTCCGGCGGTCGAGAGCGGTGCCCTCCGCGAATTCCTGGGTTCCATTGAAGGTGAATCCGGTGCAATCATTGGCGGCCCCTGGGCGAACTCCAGGTGGCGTGTGCGTTATTTCCGTTCGGCGCTCGGCAATTCTGCCGTGTTCCGCCCGCTTATGGACGAGTGCCCGAATTTCGCTGACATCGGCGCTCCGCAGACTCTCAACAACCTGCTCGGTTTGAGCTCCGGCCTTGTCGTGTTTGCTGGGCCTGCCTGTGCGGGCAAGACGACTACGGCGACATCGTACGTGAGTGCATTATGCGAATCGCGCATGCTCCGTGCATGCCTTCTCGATTCGGCGGGCGAGTATCCCGTGCGCACGGGCGATTGCCTGGTGCTTGCGAATACGAACGGTTCTGCCTCCGACAAGATGGCGCAGGCGCTGCGTTGCGGTTGCGACTTGTTCTGGATGGGCGATTTTGACGGTGAGAACCTTTTGCCGATGCTCAGGGCTGCAGACTCGGGCGCTCTCGTGGTGTGCACCATTACGGCCGGCAATACGGTCGGTGCCATCGAGGCTTTGCTTTCGGGCGTTCCCCGCGAAGACCGTGCCCTGGCGCGTACCATGCTGGCGTCGGCTTTCAAGGCGGTTGTCGTGCAGCGCCTGCTGCCGGGAGCTTCCGAAGGCGCAGGTGCCATTCCTGCCTGGGAAATCTTGTTCAATACGCAGAACGTGGCGACGTTTATCCGTAACGGTGACCATTTCAAGTTGCCGTCCGTTATAGCGGCTTCGTCTTCCGAGGGAATGCTCTTGATGGACGACTGCCTCGCGGAACTTGTCCGTGGCGGTTACGTGTCTCGTGAAGAAGCGGGGAAGTATGTTTCCAATGTGGCTAGGCTCGGCTAGGAATGTTTTGGTGAAAGCGGGCGCGATTCTTGTCGCGTCGTTTTCGCTCGCGCTTGCTCAGCAAGATTCCGTAGCGCAAGCTCCGGTCAATGATGTGGTGGATTCGTCGGCGAAGGTCGTAGATTCCGCTGCGGTGGCGCCTGTGGCGGACTCGGTGAAGGCCGCCGAAGTGGAACAGGATTCAAGCCTCATCCTCTTGAGTCGCATGCAGGCAAAACCCGTGACTCCGCCCAAGGCCGACGTGAAGCGTCCGTACCGCTCGGTGTTGTACCTCGGTGGCGGAGAACATTCCGCCTGGTTCCACTTGGGTGTTCTCTATGCTATCGAGAGCTATGCTATCCCGGTGGACTCGGTCGTGGGTGTTTCGTGGGGTGCCTTCATCGGGTTCCTGTGGACAAAGGGCGTCTCGCTGGACGATATTCAGCGGATTATGCTCGACCCCTATATCGCAGGGCTTGTCGGGCATAACGAGATGGATGACCTGGATGCGAAAACGGAACGTACTTTTGAATTGCCTGTGTCGCTGGACGGCATGCCGAGCCTGCGTCACCGCTTTACCCTTTCGTCGGATACGGCCGGGAACCTTTACCGCAACGTGAAGACCCTGGAGCCCGATATGCCGCACGTGAAGCGTTCGCTTTCGCGCTTGCGCTTGCAGGAATCCCTTTACCGCCAGCCTGCCGGATTCATGATTCCCTTCTTGGCGGAACGTGGCAACGGTGCGTCGGGCAAGACGGTGGAAGATGTGTACAAGGGCCTTCCGCTGCAGGAGAATGCCGAGAACGGCGAACTTGACCCGTACCTCGCGCTTCCGCATGAACAGCGGGAATGGGAATTATCGCTGGTGTCTGTTGCCGATCCCAAGAACGGTGCCGTATCGAATTCTCCGTGGCAATCCGTGATTTCCCGCGACGCCCTGAAAAAACTGGACGGCGTGTCTGGAGTCATCATTCGCGCCCACTCGATTCAGGATTCCACGCGCAGCGCATGGATTCAGGCCGGCTTCTCTGCCGTAGAACGTAGGCTTAGCGAAATGATGGTGTTGCGCCCGCGCATGGCCGACTACACGCAGCGCAAGAGAAAGTCTCTGCCCTGGTTCAAGTTCAAGCCTGCTTACGACAGCCTCTCGGCCGAAGTGCAGGCTTCCGTGGGTGCGTATTGGAACGAAAGTGATACGGGCATGGTCGCTCCCGAGCGTTTTGCCAAGTCGCTCATGTCGCAGCCCACTTACGATTCCGTGTCGTTCAAGATGCAGGCTACGGGCGATGTCCAGGTGACTGCGGTCGTCAAGCCGACTTTCGATGTCTATGCCGGCGGGTTCGGCTCCAATGCGATTGGCCCGAACCTGTATGCGGGCGCTACCATCGGATACGTGGACCAGATGGAATTCAATCTCGACCTCCCGTTCTTCTGGGGGAATGAATCGTACGGGTTCATGCCGCGCCTGCATATTTCTCGCCTGTGGAATGCGCGCTGGTCGCTCCATTTCGGCTACGACCTCATGAAGCTCCGTCCGCTTGAATCTTTCGGTAACGACACGCCCGCTGCGAGCCGGATTTATTCGGAACAGCGCAACGACCTGACGATGTCCGTGGATTACAAGATAGATGCCTTGCAGCACGTATCCCTCGGGTTCCTCTTTGGCGACAGGACGTTTGAGCTGGACCGCCGTCTTTACAAGGAATATGAGTTCGAAACGTACCCTGTTTCGCCGAGCTTGAATTATGAATTGCTTTCTGGCGAGAACGACCGCTGGTTCGCCCGCAACGGCTTTGCGGTGAACGGTAGCGTGGGCATGCAGTCTATAGGCTTCCAATTCGGCCTGAGCAACGTGATTCCTATTTACTGGAAGCTTTCCGGCGAAGCCCGCTATACGTATTCCCCGACCGAGTTCTTCACGGTCAATGCCGCCTTGGCTGCCGGCCTGGACGCCTACCACGACGAAGGTCACGGCTACGTGTATCCGGAGTCGTTCGACTACCGCGTGCTGGACAACTGCTTCCGTCAGCATGTGAAGGCGACGCCGTGGAGTACGGAATGGTACAATCCCGATTTGGCTTCGCACCATTACGGGCTTATCCGCATGAACGTTGGCTTGCACCGCGGATGGGTGGGTGCGTGGATCTTTGGCGCCTATGTCAGGGACTACGAAGACAACCCGTCAGCACGTCTTGGCGAAAATAAGTTCGCGCTGGAACCCGCTCTGCGCTTCGCCTACAAGTCAATCAGTGCGTACGTGGGTATGACACGTCTTGTGGATAACCGCAGCTTGGACGAACTCAAGGAACTTGATGACTACAAGTTCTTCGTCCGCATTGGCAACTACGATTTATTCTAATTGAAATCCTATTCGCCGCGGTTTTTGGCGGCGATATCCTTGAACTTATTGTGGTCGGCGAGCGTGCTGCTGAAGAAGTGCTCGCCCGAACCATTGTCTTTTGCAACAAAGTAAAGTGCCTTCGTCTCGGCCGGATGGAGTGCCGCCTCGATGGCCTTGCGCCCCGGATTGGAGATCGGGCCGGGCATGAGTCCCTTGAACTTGCGGGTGTTGTACGGGCTATCGCTGTTCAACTGGCTCTTGTAGATGGGGCCGGTCAAGTTCCTGAAGATGAACCTCACGGTCGGGTCGGCCCCGAGCGGCATGCCGATGCGCAGGCGGTTGTGGAATACTCCGGAGATGAGCGGGCGCTCGTCGGTCTTTCCCGTCTCCTCTTCGACAACGCTCGCGAGGGTCAACACGCGGTGCCAGTTGCCGAGCGTGCTCCACATGGACTCTCCCGGCTGCTCCTTGAGCTCGTCCCTCAGCTTGAGGTTCGCGGCGACCATCTGCTTCAGGATGGTCTCTTCGTCGGCGTCGATGGGGAAGGGGTACGTCTCGGGGAGCAGGTAGCCTTCGAGACTGTTGGCCTCGACTCCCAGGGAGCGGGCGAACTTCGGGTCCTGGACGAGCTTGTTCCAGCGGTCCTCGTCCAGGCCGGGGAATGCTTTCTTGAGGTACGCGGGAATTTCCCAGGAGGCGCGGCCTTCGGGAATTGTGACCTTGCGCACGGCGTTCTTGCCGCTCTCGATGATGGCGATGATTTCGTTCAACTTGAGGTTGGCGGGAATCTCGAACCAGCCGGCCTTGAGCGAGGGCGGGTTGATTTTGCACCAGATTTTAAAGGCGAGCGGGTCGTTCCAGATGCCCTTTTCTTGTAAAATTTGGGATACTTTGGCCGCGGAACTGCCCTTGGGGATTTCCAGGAGGACTGTTTCGGTGTTTTGGGCCGTTGCCTCGATGCGTTTTTTTGCCAAAAAACCGCAAAAAAGGCCTGCCAGGACCAGAAAAACGAACAAAATTGCAAAAATCTTCTTCATACGGTAAAAATTTAAAAGAAATTTCAACGAATTGCAAAAATAAAAGGTATATTCCTTATGCATTGTTGAATATTTTACCTTGCTTTGAGGAAAGCTATGAAAATGATTAAAAAGGTTATGTTTGTCGCTCTGGCAGTCTTGGTTGCTTCTTCTTTCGCGGCCAAGAAGGTTAAGTCCAAGATTGGCGATGTCGATCTCACCAAGGAGAAGGGTGGTGGATCTGTTGTCTGCACCGCGGGCTTCAATGATGAACTGACCATCGTGAAGGAAGCCGACACCGACGTGCTCGTGAAGGGCGCTTGCGGTCAGGGCTGGGTTGAAAAGTCTAAGATCGAATACGTGGCCGCTCTCGCAGGCGATAAGTCCATGAAATTGGAAGGCGTGGACGTGGTCGGCTGGCTCGATAACCCGAGCGCCGTGTTCGTGTTGGAAAACGATGACATCGACTTCGACGGTGTGAACATCGACCGTGACTTCAAGGAATACTTGCAGCACACGATGGACCGCGAACAGATGGAAATGCACAACAACGAAAACTAATTCGTAAACCGCGAAAAAGTTTAATGGGATAACGCTCTGCATGGGGCGTTGTCCTTTTTTTATCCCTGGACTTTCCCTGTCGTACCATGGACCGGCAGGGATTTTTTGTTGTCCTGGCCCACATTCTCGCGCGCCGTGTTTTTAGTCACGTGGATTTTGGGCCCCCTTGAATTAAATTTGGGGGTGGGTAGGTGTAACCCGATAAAGGATGTTTGTATGAGAAAGATCGCGCTTTTGATAGCCGCCTTGTTGGCTGCGTCGGCTTTCGGTCGAGTGGGACCGGTGAGCCAGTATGGCCAGCTCATGGCGGGCAAGAATTCAAGCAACAAGGGCCAGATTTATGGTTCCTGCAAGGGCATTTCCGACGGCAACGAAGTCGCTGTGCAGGGCATGAGCCTCTTTTGGAGTATCTCGAGCGACGTGGGCTCGCCATTCTGGACTGCCGATATCGTGAACGGGCTCGTGCAGAATCAGAATATCCAGATAGTCCGTGCGCCGATGGGCGTGGACGAGGACTGGGGTTCCGGCAACTATTTCTCCAAGGAAGGCTACTACCAGGGCCTGATGAATACGGTGGTGCAGGCGGCCATCGACAACGACATCTACGTGATTGTCGACTACCACAGCCACAAGGCGTCCGACAACCTCGATAACGCGAGGAAGTTCTTCGGTTACATGGCGCAGAAGTGGGGCGGGTACGATAACGTTATTTTCGAGGTCTTTAACGAACCTACGACACAGTCCTGGGGAACCATCAAGAATTACGCCGATTCAGTAGTCAAGACCATACGTCAGTATTCCGACAACTTGATTCTTGTGGGGAGCCGTAGTTGGGATCAGTACCCGAGCGATGCTATTGGCAACGAGGTCACGGATTCCAAGAAGAATGTCGCTTACACGTTTCATTTTTACGCGGGCTCGCACTCCACCGGTAACGAGGGTGCGAACGCCGTGCGTGCCATGAACAGCGGTCTTTCCGTATTCGTCTCGGAATGGGGTACGGTAAATGCCGACGGCAATGGCGCCGTAAGCGGCAATTCTTCCACGTGGCTCTCCTGGATGCGCGACCACAAGCTTTCCGGAGCGAACTGGGCCGTATCCAACAAGAACGAGGGTGCCTCCTACTTTAACGGGAGCGCCTGGAACTATTCCGGCAGCGGTGACTGGGTGAACTCTAACGTGTTCGCCACTCTCCCCAAGACGTACTCGGCATGCAGCGGCACGACACCCGTATCGAGCAGTTCTGTCGCAAGTTCCTCGAGCTTTGTGCAGCCTGCGGGAACGACCGATTTTATCGACGACATGGAAGACGGTGACCGGTTTGCCGTTACCGGCGGTGAGTGGTATGCCTATACCGATGCGGGCGATAACGGTGCCTCTACGATTACGAATGCGGTTGGCGCGAATGGCTACGATGTCGTTATTGGCGGTTCGTCGGCGGGGAATGGTACCGCCTATGTCGCGGGCCTTACCGGAGTTAGGCTTTCGAAGGGCGACAACAAGTACGACCCGTATGTGGCTCTTGGCGTGTCCCTGAATGAAGCGCAGACGGCCTACGACCTTTCGGCATGCAGCGAGATTAGCTACATGTACAAGGGTGCCGCCCATAACTTTAAGGCCGAGGATATGGCGGTGAAGGATTACGGCTATCACCAGATTACAAAGGCGGCCAGCGATTCGTGGACTACCGTGACAATCCCGTGGAGCATGCTTACGCAGGAATCCTGGGCGGACGAAGTGACGCTTTCGAAAAAGCGCATCGCCCATTTTACCTGGGAAATTAAGGGCTCCCAACCGAGCATGAACTACCTGTATGTAGACAATGTGCGTTGCAAGGGAATGGCGATTCCTGTCCCGTCCAGCTCGTCCGTGAAGTCGAGTAGCTCGATTGCGTCTAGCTCGAGCAGTTTGACGAGTTCGAGCGTCGCGCCCTCCAGCTCGTCCGTGCTGCCCAGCAGTTCGTCGGTCAAGTCGAGCAGTTCGATTGCGTCCAGTTCTTCGGTGAAGTCGAGTTCAAGCAGCTTGACGAGTTCAAGCGTTGCGTCTTCGAACAGCGAGCCGGTAGTCATTACGGGCGAACTCAAGCAGACCGTAGTGCAGGGCGGCGTGTTCCAGCCTGTCATCTTCTCGAACGTGAACAAGGGTTATCGTCAGACCCAGAACATCTACTACTTGAATGTGTCGCTTTCCGGCGAGGTGCTGGTAGTTGACGGCACGGTTCCCTTGAGCGCCTCTGTTGGCGTATCGACCGAAAATATCTATGTGGACGGAACCGTCTATACGATCGAGATTACGGTGGTTGCGGCGGTTTCTAGCAGTAGCGAACAGCCTGGCAGTTCCGCGGTTGAGTCCAGCAGTTCGGCCGAGTCCAGCAGCTCGGTGAGCGCCGAGTGGGCAGGCAATGCGCAGCTGACGAATGCTTCGGATAACGGCGTGATCATCGGTTCCACGAACGACTGGGTCTCGGAACGCGTGATTACCAAGAACCTGGGCGAGATAATCGCGAAGGAGATGTACACGCTCTCTTTTGATGTGACCTTGCTGCATAACACGATGGATGTGGACGTGTCGCTCGGCGAGCAATGCAACCAGACGCTGTCGCTTTCGGCATCGGCGGGCGACTTGAAATATTCTTGCACCTTTGTAGCGAAGAATGACGGCGATGCGGTGCTTACATTGACTATGCCGGGTTCGCGTTGGGAACAGGTGACGGTGGCGAACCTCTCGCTGCGTAACGGGATGGAACCGGAATCGAGCAGTTCTTCCGTTGTTGTCGAATCTTCCTCCAGTGTGGTGGAATCGTCTTCGAGCAGGCCGCAATCCTCGAGTTCGTCGAAGCCCCATTCTTCGAGTTCGTCGCAGCCATCGTCTAGCGAGGAAGAATCCTCCTCCAGTGCAGAATCCGGCGAAACACTCCTGATGGTGGAATCTAGTGCCAATCCGCTCGGGATGGCTCTGGACGGTCGCCTGTTGCATGTGTCGGGCGCCTCCCTTGTTGCGGTAGACGTCTTTGATATGCAAGGGCGTCCCGTGGTTTCGTTCAGGAACGTCTCGGGTGCCGTGAATCTCGGGGCAATTCGCCAGGGTGGCTACGTCGTGCGCGTTCGCTCGGGATCGTTCAGCCTGGTCCGTCGCGTGACGGTCAAGTAACCCTATAGGTGTTTTATGCAAGGGGGCCGAACCGTCGGCCTCCTTTTAAAATGCATAAATTTGCATATTTGCATAGAATTGTTATAAAATTTTTCTATATTTGGCGCATGACTTTTTCAGATGGTGTAAAAGGCGGACTTCCGATTGGGCTAGGGTACTTTGCGGTGTCGTTCTCGTTCGGCATCGCGGGCTCCAAGCTTTTGAGCTGGCCGCTGGTTACGTTCATCTCGATGACGAACCTTACTTCGGCGGGTCAGTTCGCGGGCCTGCAGATTATGGCCGATGCCGCGGGTACCTTTATCGAGATGGCGATAGCCACGTTCTTTATCAATTTGCGTTATAGCTTGATGGCGATTTCCCTTTCGCAGAAGGTGTCACCGAATTTCGGGACGTTCAAGCGCCTGCTGCTTGCCACGGGCATCACCGACGAAATATACGCGCTCGCGGTGAGTCAGACCGAGCCTGTGACGGCGCGGTATTTTGCGGGCCTCATGGTGCTCCCTTACATCGGTTGGTCTTCGGGTACGCTCTGCGGCGCCGTCTGTGGCGAAATCCTCCCCGCGGTAGTGACGAACGCCTTCGGCGTGGCGCTGTATGGCATGTTTGTCGCCATCGTAGTTCCGCAGATGAAGGCGCACCGCCCAACGCTTGTTGCTGTATTGATTGCCATCGCTTGCAGTTTCGCTTTCAAGTACGTACCTGCGCTTAGCGGCGTGACCGTCGGCTTTGCGATTATCATCTGTGCGCTTGTCGCATCGCTCATCGGTGCAGCCCTCTTCCCGGTAAAAGACGATGATGCGTCGGGCGATTCCGCCAAGGAGGGCGCGGCATGATCGAGACTCACGACTACATCGTTTTCTTGCTCGTGATGGCGGGAGTGACTTACCTGCTGCGCGCTGTTCCGTTTGTCCTTTTGAAGGGCAAAATCAAGAGCCGCTTCTGGCGTTCGTTCCTTGCGTATGTGCCCTATACGGTGCTTGCCGCGATGACGGTGCCTGCCATCTTCTATTCTACGGACAGCATGCTTTCGGGTGCGTGTGCGCTTGTGGCCGCGGTCATTGCGTCGCTCCTTGGGCGAGGTCTCGTTGGGGTTGCCGTGGTGGCCTGCATTACGGTCCTCGGCATCGACGGCATCATGTTGCTACTATAAACGAATCGCAAATAAAAAAGCGCCCCGTGCGGAGCGCTCTAGTACCCATGTCCGGAATCGAACCGGAATACCTTCCTTCGGAGGGAAGGACACTATCCATTGTGATACACGGGCCCGGCCAATGTAATCCCGCGTTGTGCGGAACCCATCCGGTTTTGCGAATGCAAATATAGCAATAAAAGACAAACGGACAATCTCTCGTCTTTCGTCTCTCGTCTAAATTTTTAGTCCAGAATTTTGACAATCAGCTCGTGCGGTTCGGCGTCCACTACCAGCGCATCGTGGAACTCGCCCACGTCGGCGTCGCCCTCGAGCACTTTCACGATGTCGTCGTTCTCCATCGAGTTGCCTTCGGTGCGCCCGTAGAAATGGTATTCGCTTTCTTCGGCGACCTGGTCGATGATGATGCGGACGGTCTTTCCGATCATCGATTCGGCATGCTCTGCATCGAGTTCTTCCTGCAAGTCGGTCACCGCATCGAGCCTTGCGCGTGCCTCGCTCTCGTCGACGGCGGGGAGGTCCATCTCCATCACGGGAGTACCTTCTTCGGGGCTGAATACGAACCCGCCCAGGTGGTCGAACTGGATGTCTTCCAGGAGTTCCATCAGTTCTTCGAAGTCCTCGTGCGTCTCGCCGGGGAACCCGACAAGGACGGTTGTACGCAACGTTACGCCCGGAATGCGCTCGCGAATCTTGTGCAGAATGTCGACGAGTTCTTTTTTGCGGTAGTTCCTCTTCATGTTCTTGAGCACGTTATCGCTTGCATGCTGGATGGGCATGTCCACGTACTTCACGAGGCGCGGTTCGTTTGCCATCAGGTCCAGCAGTTCGTCGTCCACGAACATCGGGTACCAGTACAGCGTGCGTATCCACGGGATGTTCGTGTTGTCGAGAATCGCTTTTAAAAGCTGGGCGAGCGTGCCGCCCTTCTTGCCTTTCTCGCGTCCAAAATAGGTTGTGTCTTGCGCGATGAGGGTAATTTCCTGGACGCCCTGCGCTTCGAGTTCCTTCGCTTCGGCGACAATGTCCTCGATGGAGCGGGAAACCTGCTTGCCGCGGATGAGCGGGATGGCGCAGTAGGCACACCGCCTGTTGCAGCCTTCCGCAATTTTCAAATAGGCGTGGTGCTTGAATCCGCCCAGGTTCATGCGGGCAAGATTCTCTGCATCACAGCCCTTTGGGGCCACGATGCCCATCTTCTTCAGGAGTTCGCCTGGCTTGTACGTACCTACCCAGTAATCGACTTCGGGGAGTTCCTTTTCGAGTTCCTTGCCGTAGCGGCCCGAAAGGCAGCCCGACACGATCAGTTTCTGCTTGGCCTTCTTGCCCTTCACTTGAGCGAGAATCGCGTTGATGGATTCTTCCTTGGCGGCTTCGATGAACCCGCACGTGTTCACCAGGATGTAGTCTGCCTTTGCAGCGCTGTCGCAGGTGGCAAAGCCCGCGTGCAGCATCTCGCCGACGAGGTTCTCCGCGTCGACCTGGTTCTTGGCACATCCTAAATGGACAACGAAAACTTTGGGCTTCTTTGTAGGCATGTAGGCAAATTTAGAAAAACGGGGGCACGAAAAAAAGAGCCCCGGAGGGCTCTTTTTAAAGGCTTTGCGCGATTCGCTTATTCCCAGTCGTCCGTGACGTCTGCTGCCGGAGCTGCAGGTGCCGGCTGTGCGGCCGGTTCGGGTGCCGGGGCCGGTTCCTGTGCAGGAGCGGGTGCCGGTTCGGGAGCCGGTTCCGGTGCCGGGGCGGGTTCCGGTTCTGCGGCCGGAGCGGGTTCTGCGGCAGGGGCCGGTTCAGGTTCGGCTGCCGGAGCTGCTTCCTGGGACGATTCCGCAGGAGCGTAGTAGGTGCTGTAGTCGGTATCGTCTTCGTCGCCGGAGGGATTGCCGACCTGGTCGTTACTGCTGTTGTCGACCCACCAGGCGAAGTTCAGGGACGAAAGTACCTGCTTGCCGTAGTCCTGGGCCATCTTGATGGAGGTGAAGTAGCCTACACGGACGCGGTAGTAGGTACCTTCGAGTTCGCCCGGGTTTTCCACTTCGACGACGTAGGCTTCGATGCCCTGTTCGGAAAGTTTCTTCACGACACCGTCGGCGGCCTTCTTGGAAGGCTGGATGCTCACCTGGATTACGTAGGGGCCGTCGCTCAGCGGCTTCACGTCGCCGGAGGGGGCCAGAACGGCAGCCTGTACCGGCTTGGCTTCTTCGGTAGCTGCCGGGGCCGGAGCTTCCTTCTGGTCGGACAGGGACTGAATGGGGACGAGCTGGGGTTCTTCTTCTGCGGGAGCAGGGGCCGGTTCCGCCTTTGCCGGTTTGTTAGTGTTCATCTGCGGAACAACGTCTTCTTCGCTATTTCCGCACGCCGTTACGAGGGCGCAAGCGAGTGCCAGCGCACCCAAGGAAGAAACCGAAAGCGTTTTCATTAAAAACTCCAGGTTGTCGTGAAACGCAAAAATTGTATTACTATTGTAAAATATATATAAGTCTTTGATTATCCGCAAGTTATAAACAAAAAAAGAGTGAAAAAAATGCCGTTTTCGGACTTTTGGGCCCGGTTTGGCCCTTGACGAAACCTCCATAGTTAAATATATTTGGGCTCCTCGAACTGAATATTTAACCAAAGGATTATCGTGATCGGCGTTATTGTTAAGTCCAACGAACCTTTTGAACGCGCTCTCAAGCGTTTCACCAAGTCTTGCGAAAAGAACGGCATCATTTCCGATGTCAAGAAGCGTCAGCGCTTCGAAAAGCCTTCCGAAGAGAAGAAGCGTATCGAGACCGCTGCCCGTCGCAAGCGCCTCAAGGAAATTGCGGACCAGAACCGCAAGCGCCTCTACTAATTTTTAGTATATTGAAAATTGATGGGTCGCCGACCGCCGGTCGGGGACTCATTGCGCATTTTAAAATCTTTTCGCTTGTCGCGAGGCGGTAGAATATCGCGATTTCATTATGGCAAGTGCACTGCTGACTAGAATCCTCGACGACGTCAAGGCCGCCATGAAGGCTCACGATACCGAAACCCTCGGTACTCTCCGCACCCTCCATTCCGACATCAAGAACGAAGCCATGAAGTCTGGCGCCACTCCGGCCCAAATTACCGACAGCATCACCGACGAGATGTGCGTCGACGTTCTCGCCCGCAGCGTGAAGCAGAAGCAGGAAGCCATCGAAATCCTCAAGAAGGGCGGCTTCATGGACAAGATTCCCGCCGAAGAAGCCTGCATCGCGCTGTACCGCAAGTACATGCCTGCCGAAATGAGCGAAGACGAGGTCAAGGCCCTCATCGCCGAAATCAAGGCCGCGACCGGTGCTGCCAGTCCGAAGGACATGGGCAAAATCATGAAGGAGCTCTCCCCGAAGGTCAAGGGCCGCTTTGACGCCAAGCGCGCTTCTGCCTTGGTGCAGGAAGCCCTGAAGTAGGATTCGTGGAGGCTAAAAAGTCTACAGATTATATCACGTTCGTCATCGTGGTCTCCGCGTTTGCGGTATTGACCCTGCATACGAACAACTGCTTCTGGTTCTATACAGGAACCGAGGATTTCTGGTTCTCGGCCAATATTATCGAGAGTGTTTTCTATTTCGCAGTGCCGCTGTTCTTCATGGTCAGCGGCATTACGCTCATGGATTTTTTCGACAGGTATTCCATGAAGCGGTTCTTTGCCAAGCGCTTCATGAAGACGATGCTGCCCTTCTTGGTGTGGAGCCTGGTTGCGCTAGGGATAGACCTTTATATCGGCAAGCGAGCCTGGTCGGATGTCACTTTCAAATCGGTGTACCAGGGCTTGACAAGCAACGGGTATGTCAGCATCTACTGGTTCTTCTATGCGCTGTTCATCATGTATATGTGCATGCCGCTTTATGCCGCTGTTGATAAAAGCAAGAGGATGCTCGTATTCTCTTACCTGGTCATAGCGACCTTCGTGTTCAACATCTTTTTGCCCTTCTTGAAAAAGATGTTTGATTCCGATTTGAACATCATGTTCAATGTCTCGACGCTGGGCGGGTTCCTGATATGGCCTCTGCTGGGATGGGTGCTGCACAATTATGAATTCAAACGATGGCATAAGGCGATTATCCATGTGGTGGGTCTGTCTGGCCTGATGCTGCATATATGCGGGACTTATTATTTGTCGGTGAATGCTGGCCATGTCGATCTGACTTTCAAGGGGTACGAGAATGTTCCGTCGGTGGTTTATGCGGTAAGCGTGTTCGTCTTCTTGAAGGATGTAGGTCGATGGGTAATGGAACGGGAACGCCTCGCCAAGTTCATCAAGGTCATGGGACGCTACGCCTTCGAGATATACCTTTTGCAGTTTATCTTGCTCGACGAGGCGACCAGGATTCCCGCCATTGACAGGAACTCGCTGGTATACCGCCTGGGCGCTCCGTTCGTGATGATTCCGATGATTATGGCTTTTACGTGGTGCCTCCGCAAGATTCCTGTTCTAAGAAGAATCGTTCCGTAATTATTTTTAGGCTATGCCTACTTCGCAATCCAAAATCCAGGAACTGGAACTGCTCTACAAGATCAGCTCCATTCTGAACCAGACGCTCGATTTCGAGAGCGTGGCGCATCCGATTTTGGAAGTGGTGGAGTCTACGATGGGCGTGGAACATGCGACGCTTACGCTGTACAACCGCCACACGGGCGAAATCTCCATCGAAATTGCTGAAGGCTTGAGCAGCCGCCAGGCGCGCAAGGGGCGCTACAAGGTGGGCGAGGGCATCACGGGCCGTGTCGTGGAAACCGGCAAGCCGATTATCATTCCTTCTGTGGCGAAGGACCCGGACTTCTTGGACCGTACGGGTCGCGGCAAGACGGAGGACAAGGCGTTCCTCTGCGTTCCCGTAATCATGGAACACCAGGTGATTGGCGCCTTCAGTGCCGACGTGCAGAATCCGGTAGAAGATGAACTCCCCGAGAAATTGCGCCTGCTCGAAATCATCGCGCAGATGCTTGCGGCGGCAGTGAAACTCCGTCGCGAGGCCCGCGAAGAAAATGAACTCTTGAAGGCCGAAAACGAACGCTTGACCCTCGAACTCAAGGACCGCTTCCAGCCCGACAACATCATCGGGCGCTCGAGCGAGATGCAGCGCGTGTACACGCAAATCGACCAGGTCTCTCGCAGTCCTCTGCCTGCGCTTATCGTGGGGGAGGTCGGTACGGGCAAGGGGCTCGTTGCCGAAGCCATTCATTACCGCTCCGACCGCAACATGGGTCCGTTCGTCCGCGTCCATTGCGCCTCCATGCCAGAATCCGTGCTGGACCGCGAACTGTTCGGCAGCGTGCGTGGCGCGCTTGTGGGCGTGTTTGCCGAAACGCCCGGCCGCGTTGAACAGGCCGAAGGCGGTACGCTGTTTCTGGACGAAGTGGGCGAGCTGTCGCCGAATTTGCAGGTCAAGTTTTTGCGCCTGTTGCAGCATGGCGAAGTCGAGCGCATTGGCGCCCGCATTTCCAAGAAGGTGGACGTTCGCGTGATTGCGGCCACCACCAAGAATTTGCAGCAGATGGTGGAGGAAGGCACCTTCCGCGAAGACCTCTACTACCAGCTGCACATCTTCCCGATTTACGTGCCGCCGCTCAGGAACCGTAAAACGGACATCGTGCTGCTTGCAGACCATTTTGTGGAGCATTACTGCCGCATCGTAGGCAAGAACGTGCGCCGCCTTGCGCGTACGACCATCAACATGCTCATGAGTTATCCGTGGCCCGGAAACGTCCGTGAACTCGAGAACGGAATCGAACGCGCGGTTCTCGTGGCCGACGAAGACGTCATCTATCCGCACCATTTCCCGACCACGCTCCAGACCGCCGAAACGAGCGGTACGCCCGTGAACGGCAACCTCAAGCGCATGGTCGAAGCCTACGAGAAGGACATCATCAGCGACGCCCTCAAGAGCTCTAAGGGCAAGGTGGCCGCGGCGGCCCGCAGTCTTTCTACCACACCGCGCATTCTTACATATAAAATAAACCAGCTCGGCATAGACCTCGCTGGTTTCGGTAAATAGAGCTCTTTGCTTGCGGGTTATGCCCCGGCGGCCTCGAGACGATGGACGTGGCAGTAAGCCAGTTCTTTAGTCTTCTCATCTCTGAGGTGGAGGCTAGAGCCTTCGCAGTAACGCCAGTATTTGCACGTCTTGCAGTCGCCAATCTTGGCCCAGCTGCGGTCGCGCATCACCTGGTAGCGGTTCTGCCAAACGTCCCACAGGTCATCCTTGTAGATGTTGCCCTGGATGTAGTCACCGCGCAGGCTCGGGCAAGCCGAGATGCTGCCGTCGCAAAGCACGGAAGAAACGTTCACGCCGGCTCGGCAGAAGAACGGGTAGTTGCGGGCGTCCTTTTCGTAGCTCCCGAGGAATCCTTCGCAGCCGTAGTTCACGTTGATTACGTTCAGCTTCTTCACTTCGCGGATAAAGTCGAACACCTGGCGGAATTCCTGGTTTGTGAGCTGGAACAGCGGATTGTCCTTGGCGCGGCCCTTCGGGAACACCGTCGCGATTCTCCAGCGCTTCACGCCGATTTTTAAAAGCATGTCGAGAATCTTCGGGAGTTCCTTCAAGTTCTGGCGGTTCACGCACGTCATTACGTCGAAGGTGAGGCCCTGCGTGTGGGCTGCCATGTCGATGGCGCGGAGTGCGCGTTCAAAACTATGCGGGTCACCGCGGAAGTGGTTGTGGCTCTCTTGCAGGCCGTCAAGGCTGATGGTAAGCGAGCGGAGCCCTGCGTTAAGGAGCTTTTTGTAGCGTTCGGGCGTCATGGCGAGGCCGTTGCTGACCATGCCCCACGGGTAGCCGCGCTTCTTGATTTCCTGGCCGCATTCTTCGAGGTCGGGGCGCATCAGCGGCTCGCCGCCGGTAATCACCACGATAAAGTGCTTGGGATCGATATGCGGAGCCAATTTGTCGAGTACGCCCATGAAGTCTTCGCGGGGCATGTCCGGGATGGCGTCCTTTACGCAGTCGCTGCCGCAGTGCAGGCAGTGCAGGTTGCAGCGGAGCGTGCATTCCCAGAAAAAGTACGTGAGCGGATGCGCCTTGATTTCGTTGTGGCGGTAAAGGCGGTAAGCTTCGAGAGCGAGTTTCTTTTTGAGCGAGATTTTCATATAAATCAGGGGTTAATGAATTCGTTCACTTGCAACGTAGTATTTTGACTTGAATTCGTCTTCGGTGTAGAGGGTCTTGGTGTCCTTTTCATCGCGACAGTCAAAAGTTTTCGTTTTATTGTCGGTTTCCTGGAAACACGTAACATCATCTTCACAATAATAGGTGTTCGTGCATGCCGGGTACGACATGGTGCAGTTCTCATAGTTTCCGTTGATTTTGTCTTCTTCGTTTTCGCAATCGTAGAAAACGCCGTATTCAGGGCATATCTGGTCAAAATCGCAGGCAATAAGCTTGTTGCCCGCAGAAGGGCTATCGCTGGAGGAATCATCACTGCAACCGCTCCAGAGCATGGCGCACAGGCTTAAAAGGATTTTTTTCCAATGTTTATAGAACATAATTTACATCATCCATTATCAATCATCAATTATAAATCATCATTCAGGCACTTGTTGATGCGTGCTTCGATTTCCTTCATCTTGTCTTCGTAGACCTTCTTGAGTTCCTCTTCCAGGGCAGACTTGTTCGCTTCCCACTCTTCCTGCATTTTGAGGAACTTGGCGTATTCTTCGCTGGGCTTGATGGTGCCGTCGCTGCAAGAGTCTACCGCATTTCTAATGATGGTCGGAGCGCCGTAAAGCGCCACGAATTGGTCGAGTTCCATACGCAGGTGTTCAAGACACATGGGCGTTTCGGCCAACGTCTCCTTGACGGAATCTATCTTGGCTACGGCATCGTGCTTGGCCGCTTCCTCTTTCCAGAATTTGGCATTGTCTGCACTGTAATCGTTGGAGAAATACGATACACTGGAATCCATGGGCGTGCAAGTTACTGCGTCCTTGGCCTTATCCGGGCATTCGACGGTAGGGAAACATCCACCGGTAGGAACCTCGTTCCCGTTCTTGTCTATAGTATAGCTGTCAATGCAGATATCCGGACCCGCGGTACAGTTTTTCGTCATCTGGGGGGAGAGGGCATTCTCGTTCACGCCCTTGGGCAAATCCTTGGGCGTATCAGGATAATTCTGGAACGGGTTGCGCAGGTATTTTTGCCCGTTTTCGCAGGCAAAGATGTCGAACACCTTGCCCGAATCGTTTACGGCGGTGTCGTTGTAGCAGAAAACTGTCGGAGGGGCATAGACGGCAGAGAAACTGGAACTGGACCAGTCCTTGTCGCTGGAGCTTGTTTCGCTGCCGGTCGCTTCGCTCGAGCTAGATCCATCTTCGCTCGCGTCGCTGCTTTCAGGAAGTCCGTAATATGACGGAGGTCCATAGAGGCACTCCTCTGCAGAGGTGGAATCTTCACAGGCGGCCCAGAACAGGGCGGTCAATGTGAGTGCAATCTTTTTCCAGTGTTTGTAGAACATAATTTATTCTCGCAGAACTACTTTCTTTGATTTTCCATATTCTTGAAGGACTCTGGCGTGCCATATAAGACGGAAACTTCCGTGATCACGGTGTCGGAGGGTTCTTCCTCGGTAATCTCTTTGTAGAGCATCTGGAACTGGGCTTCGTTGTAGGTATTGCCGTCGTCGCAGGTGTATGTCTTTTCTGAAATAGTCACCACGCCGTAATCGGGGCAGATGCCTTCGAAGCATTCATATTCGCGCTCCGATCTTATAGTCGTCTTCTTTTGGCATGTCACGCCGTTTTCGCAATTGAGAACGGTATTCGTGAAACCGCTGTCGTATTTTCTTCCGGCTTTGTCTTCGGTACAGAGCACTTGATTCGAAACGCCGTAAGCGGGCATGACTTCGTGCATGCTGCTCGAAGAAACGATTTTCTCGTATTCAACACCGTACAGCGGAACATACCTTGGTTCAAGGCTGCTGCTGGATTCTTCTACCTGGGAAGAGTTTCCGGCAGTGGCGGAAGATGACGGAGCGGCAGAGGAACTCGGTGCAGCAGAGGAATTCGGCGCAGGTTCGTCGACATTGTTTGCCGAGGTGGTATCCGTATCGCAACTGGCCCAGAAAAAACCGGTCAGGGCGAGCGCAATTTTATTCCAATGCTTGTAGAACATGAGGAAATCCTTCCAAAAAACGAGTTTTTTACAAAATTCAATATATATAAATGAATCCGGCATTGCAATAGAATGTCGTTTTTGTGTGATGGATGTGGTGCAATATTGCTTTTTTTAGTTCCAGGTGGCAGAAAGCCTTAGCGTTATGCCCATGGACGACTCTTTCGTGTCGGCAAGGTTCGATGCAAAACCGTACAGAAAGGCCGCCGAAGCGCCGATTCCCCAGTTATCGCTTACCCACCATTCCTTTCCTGCGGCAACTTGAAAGCCGAATCCGGTGTTGACGTCTTCGGATCCCTTGGACATGACGGTTGCGGAAAGTACCGCTACATCGCTATTGGCATGGAACTGGCTGATTCCGCATGAGGCCGTGGCGAAAAAGTTACCTACAAAGTAATGCGTGACGCCCAATCCGAAAAGGGACATGTTGGGCTTGATGTCGCTATAATCGTCGTCATAGTCGACGGTCGCGGTCCTGGTCGTGCCGGCAAGGGTCAGGTGCATGAGGGTGTTGTAGGAGATTCGTCCACCGACCTTTACGTCGATGTCGGTCGCAAGTCCTGCTTCGTTGTCGGATTCGTTCTGCCAGTCCTCGACAACGAAGTCGATGGACTGGTAGCCCATTCCAAGCGCAATGTTCAAAAAGAATCCGTCGTGCACATGGGGCTCGGATTGGGCAAAACTGAACGATATGCCCAAGATTGCAAGAAAAGCCAGCTTTTTCATGTGGTCCTCCCTTAAAAACCGCGGAAAATATAGAAATATGTTCTCTTGTCTTTATGCGCCTTCGCCTTATGAAGTTAATTTCTATATTTATTTCCGTTATGATAATCCATTCCTTCTACATGGGCTTTCAGTGATTAGCGGTTTAGACTTGTAATTTCCCTAACCACTAACCACCAAACACTAACCACTGAGAAAATTATGCAATTCCGTCCTGTAAAAGAACAGCTTGAAATTTTGATGCGCGGCGTTATCGATGTCGTGCCGCAGGAAGAACTCGAAAAGAAACTCCAGAAGTCCTACGATACCGGAGTTCCGCTCCGTATCAAGATGGGCGTGGATCCGACCGCCCCGGACGTACATTTTGGCCATACGGTCGTGATGCGCAAGCTCCGTCAGTTCCAGGACCTGGGCCATACCGTCGTGCTCATCGTGGGTGACTACACCGCCCAGATTGGTGACCCGAGCGGCCGCAACAAGGCCCGTCCGCGCCTCACGCACGAACAGGTGCTCGAAAACGCGAAGGAATACCAGGAACAGTTCTTCAAGGTCGTCCGCCGCGACCAGGTGGAAATCCACTACAACGGCGAATGGTTCTCTAAGCTCCCGTTCAGCAAGGTGACCGAACTCATGGGTCAGTTTACCGTGGCCCAGATGCTCGAACGCGAAGATTTCCACAACCGTTACACCGCCAATACGCCCATCAGCTTGCACGAGTTCATGTACCCGATGATGCAGGGCTACGATTCCGTGGCTATCAAGAGCGACGTGGAACTCGGCGGCACCGACCAGAAATTCAACGTGCTTCGTGGCCGTGACTTGCAGCTTTTCGAAGGCATGGAACCGCAGATTGGTCTCTTCATGCCTATTCTCCTCGGTACTGATGGCAAGGTCAAGATGAGTAAGTCCATCGGCAATTACGTGGGCCTGAACGAACCCGCCGACGTGATGTACCACAAGATTTACAGTCTCGCCGATAGCATCGTCGAGAACTGGTTCGAACTTTTGACGAACATCCCGCTTGAAGAAATCAAGCAGATGATGGCCGACATCGCCGCGGGCAAGATGAACCCGAACGATGCCAAGCACCGCCTCGCTATTGACATTGTGACGCAGTACTACGGCGCGGAAGCCGCCGAGGCCGCCGCTGCCAAGGAACGCGAGATTCACAGCGGTAATGCCATCCCGAGCGATGCTGCTGAATGCAGCGTGGCGGCCGGCACCTACGGTGCCCTGGACCTGCTCGTGGAAGTCAAGGCGTTTGCCAGCAAGGGCGAAGCCCGCCGCATGGTCCAGAACGGCGGCGTGAAGATTGGCGGCGAAAAGCTTGCCGACCCGCAGTCCCAGATTGAAATCAAGGGCGGTGACCAGCTGGTTATCCAGGTGGGCAAGCGCAAGTTCTACAAGGTGAATTTCTAGGGTAGGGTATGCCTCAGGAAACGTTGATTCTCGGGCTCAATCCCGCTTGGCAGCGACTGTTCTACGTGGACAAGTTCGTTCCGGGCGAGGTGCACCGTATTGAAAAGGTCGAGGAGTACGCCTCGGGCAAGGGAATCAATTGCGGCCGCGTGCTGCAGCTCCTGGGGGGCTCTCCCTTGATGATGCATTTCCTCGGTTCCGAGCATGGCTCCAGGATTTTCGACGAGATTTCCGCCTGCGGTATCAACCAGGCTCCCGTCTGGATCAAGGAACCGACGCGCATCTGCACGACGGTCGTGAGCGAGGGCGATTCTACGGAACTGATCGAACCGTCCCCGATTATCTCCGAAAACGAGAATGAAGACTTTATCCAGACGCTGAACGAGTACTGGAATTCTACACAGTGCGTGGCACTGTGCGGTTCGTTCCCGCAAGGGTTCGATGTCGGGCGTATCAATGCGCTCGATTTTGCCGGTAAGCGCGTGTTTGTCGATGCCATCGAAGGCATTGACGAATGGCTCGAGAAGGGCGTGGAACTCCTGAAAATCAACCTCCAGGAATACTGCAAGCTTTTGAACCGCCTGGGAATCCCGCAGGTGACGTCTAGCCCGCAGTTCTGGAAGATGACCGCGACCGCGGTACTGGAGAGACTCCCCATCAAGAACCTTGTCGTTACAAACGAGGATGCTCCGGTACGCGCGTTCAGGCTGGTCGAGAAGAAGTTCCAGGGACTCATTCTGCAGCCGCCGACTATCGAAGTGAAGAACGATATCGGGGCAGGGGATTCCTTTTTTGCGGGTTGGCTCTATGCCGACGGCATCGGGCTTGATTTCGAGTCGTCGCTCGTGAAGGCCACGTCTGTGGCGGTAGCCCGCTGCGAGGTGGATCGCCCGTGGAACCTGAGTCTCGAGCGCATTGCCGAACTGGAACAGGAACTCGCTTCACAGGTAGAGAAGATTGAATAGCACGCTCGTCGTCTTTGCTTCCAAGCAGGAATTCAACTTAGTTTATCCGCAAAAATCGGCGGTGGTGGCTTCGTCTACGCCGTTGACTATCGGCTCGTTCGACGTGGCCGTTTGCGGCGTGGGTCTCTTGGAATTCGCGACGAATCTGGCTTACCAGCTGTCCCAAAGAAAGTATGCCCGAGTCATTATGGTCGGGGTATGCGGCGCTTATCCCGGCAGGGAGCTTGAAATCGGTGACGTTGTCCGCGTCGAGACGGAAGTCGTTGGCGACATGGGCGTCCAGGAACGCGATGGGCATTTCCTCCCGTGGGGCGAGGTTTCGGGCGAACCGCATGTTTACGTGGGAGAATCCCCGAGGGAACTTCCGCTGCAGCTGGCCGCGATGCGCTCCGTGGCTGGCGTGAGCGTCAACTGCTGCACGGGTACGGTTTACCTGGCGCAGCGCCGCTGTGCACTCTTTGATGCCGATATCGAGACGATGGAAGGGGCTTCCTTCTTTGCGGTATGCAAGCGCTTTGGCGTGAGTGGCTACCAGTTCCGCGCCGTAAGCAATATTGCGACCGACCGCGATACCTCTACCTGGCGCATCCCCGAAGCCATGGCCGCGCTCAAGGAACGGGTCCTGGACAACCTTTAACCCGCGATAAACGTCCCGCCCTCGCCTCCCACATCATCCATTATCAATCATCAATTATCAATTACCCATGCGTCTTTCCCTCGGCATTTCCACCTGTCCCAACGACACCTACATCTACGAGGCGCTTGTCCGCGGCCTCAAGGGTTCCCCGTTCGAATGGGACGTCCATTTTGCCGACGTGCAGACGCTGAACGAGATGGTTTGCCGCGGCGAGCTCGACGTGGCCAAGGTGAGCGCCCAGGTGTACCCGCAGGTGGAACGTGACTACGTGTGCCTCGGTTGTGGTGGCGCCATCGGTTACGGGTGCGGCCCACTGCTGCTTTCGTCCAATGCCGATGCGTTCGATCCCGACGAGACTACGGTGCTTCCGGGCGCGAATACGACGGCTGCGTTGCTTTTCAAGTTCTGGCATGCCAAAAAGTACGGTGGCGAACCGAAGGTGAGCTACGCGCTTTTTGACGAAGTCTACCGCGGCCTCCTTTCTAGGAGGTTCCGCCAGGGCGTCACGATTCACGAGCACCGCTTCACCTGGAAGTGTGATGGACTTCACATGTTGCAGGACATGGGCGCTTTCTGGGAATCGCAGACGGGCTCGCCCATTCCGCTCGGGATCGCGGTGGCGCGTCGCGAATTTTCGCCTTTGACAATTGCTGACATAGAATCGGAAATCAGGAACAGTCTCCGCGAGGCACGCTCCCGCCAATTTTTGGTGACGGATTTTATCCGCGAAAAAGCCCAAATTGACGACGAAAATGTGATTGAATCGCACATTCGGATGTTCGTGAATGATTTTTCCGAGGGGGTCGGGGAGGCAGGTCGGAAGGCGCTGGACTCCCTGTGGTCCCTAAAAAAGTGTTGATAAGCTGTTGATAAATAAAAAAATTTGTAATAATTGCTATTTGTAAAAAGAGTTTTTACAAAATCGCCGATTTTTGCCAAAAACTTTATTTATTTTCCAAAAAGCACTTTTTTTTGGGAGTTCGCTTATGAGTTTGGTTAACGACCTCGATACCGAAGTTGAAAACTTCAAGCGTGAGTACGAAAAGTTCGAACGCGGCAACAAATCCGCCGGAACGCGTGCTCGTAAGGTTCTGCAGGATATCAAAAAGACCTGCCAAGAAATTCGTGTGTCCATCCAGGGCGCGAAGAAGGAGGAGGAGAAGTCCAACCTTCCCCCTGAGAATTGATGAATCTAGCCCTTCAAAATGGTATCTTTTTGCGTTTTTAGGCTTTTTTTTGCCTATTTGGCAAAAAAACGTTTGACTGAAGGCCGTTATGAAGGTATATTCCCACTTGGGTTTAGATTTGTCAGTTTGGCAAAACTATAAGTTTAACGATTTTTATGTGTTCTATGATTGGAGAAACGTAGCAGTATGACCCTAAAGAAACTGGTCTTAATTACGGCCGGGGCAATGCTTCTTACCGGAACCGCCATGGCAAAGAATATCAACGTGCCTGGTGATTACTCTAAGATTGCCGATGCTCTCGGTAATGCGGATGCTGGGGATACCATCCTCGTCAAACGCGGAACTTACAACGAAAACATCACCCTTATCATGGGTGTGGTACTCAAGGGCGAGGATCCCCTTACGACCATCATTGATGGTGGCCGTCGAGGTCCGACCGTCATGGGTACTTCGGGCGCCGAAATGTCGCACTTCACTGTGAGGAACGGTCTCGAAGGTATCCTTTGCGAAAACGCCGCGCCCTACATCCATCACTGTTACGTGATCGACAACCACTGCACGGGTATCGGCGCGTTCATCTCGCTGCCCTGGCTCCGCAATAACGTGGTGTACGGCAACCGCTGGTCCGGCATCCTCGCCTGGGGCGCCAAGTCGCTCGATGCGTATGTCGAACACAACGTCGTGCTCCGCAACGGCTACTCTGGCCTTGCGTTGAAGGGACCGACCAACCTGGTCGCCCGTAACAACATCTTCATGGAGAACCACTACTACGGTGTGTTCGCCGACCCGGCCGCCGGCCAGACGAAGGTGGAGTACAACAACATCTACAAGAACTACTACCCGTTCAACCAGTTCATCAAGGTGAACCGCACGAACGTGTCGCTGGATCCGAAGTTCATCAACCACTCCCTTTCGAAGCCGAACTTCTACTGCCAGTCCACCTCGCCGATGCTGAAGCGCGGTAAGGGCAAGCTGGACATCGGCCTTACTGCTACGGAAGTCGTGAAGGAAGAAGAAGTGGTCGAAGAGACCCGCAATCCGGATACGGATGCTGACGGTCTTTGCGATCCGTGGGTTTCTGAAGAAGGCGTCTCCGACAAGTACGCAAGCGTTTGCACTGGCGTCGACAACTGCCCCGAAGAAGCTGAAGACTTCGACGGTTACCAGGACGACGACGGCTGCCCGGATGCTGACAACGACCGCGACGGTCTTTGCGATCCGTGGGTCGAAGCCAAGGCTATGTTCGCCAACTTCGCTCACATCTGTAAGGGTGTTGACCTCTGCCCGGAACAGCCGGAAACTCTCAACGAGTTCAAGGATGACGACGGATGCCCGGACGAAGTCCCGCAGCCGCCGAAGAAGGTGTTCGTGCTCGAAGGCGTGAACTTCGAATCCGGCAAGGCCACCATTACTCCGGACTCCTACATCTCCTTGACGAAGGTTGTCGATATCATGGAAACCTTCACCGAGGCTACATTCGAAATTGTCGGCCACACAGATAACGTCGGTGACAAGGACAAGAACATGCAGCTCTCCGCCGACCGCGCCGCTGCAGTGAAGAACTTCCTTGTCGATAAGGGTATTTCTGATAGCCGTATTGTCACGAGCGGTAAGGGTGACACCCAGCCGGTCGCTTCCAACAAAACCCCCGAAGGGCGTGCGCAGAACCGTCGTATTGAGTTCATCCGCACGGATATCAAGTAAAGGAGTAGGTGATGATGCATACTAGTTTCATCAAGAAAGCAGCAGTCTTTGGACTCGCTTTAGCCAGCACTTCTTTGTTCGCTGAGGCTACCTATTCTCCGCATAAGTACCAGCAGAACGACTGGTTCGCCGAATTCGGTGGCAACACTTCTATGTACGTGAACCCGGCAGGCATTTCCGAAACGGAACAGCTTGAATTCAGCGCCGCGTTCTTCAGCTCCATCAGTGGCGAAGCCAGCCAGGAATACGTCAGCTTGACGTTCCCGATGGACTACAAGCATACGCTCGGCTTCTCGTTCTTCGAGAACGGCGCCTCCATCGATGACGGTCCGTCTTACGGCGAATACGCGTTCATGTTCGGTTATGCGTACAACTTAATGCAGTTCCTCGCATTGGGCGTCGACATCTCCGTGCTCTACATCAACCAGTTCGACGAAGTCAAGCAGTTGACTCTCGGTGCGGACGTGGGTGTGAGCTGGAACCCGCTCGCTTCTTCCAAGTACGGCTACCTCTTGGTGGGTGTCGCCTTGCAGAATGCGCTGCAGCCGGCTGTTAGCACCGCTGTCGAAGAAGATGGCATGAAGTTCGTGCTCTTCACCGAAAGCGAAGCCTACAAGATTCCGTCCAACCTGAACATCAGCTTCTTCTACCGCGGCCTCAACCGCGCTCTCGAAGCCAAGGTTGAACTTTCCATCATCGACGTGATGCATGAATCGTCCGAAGGTGGTGAAGGCATGAACCTCGAACAGAGCTTCACCTTGACCTACTACCTCTCCCCGCACCTTGGCGTGCGTGCCCGCTTCACCAAGGAATGCTACCCGGTGGTCGGCGCAACCGTCAACGTGAAGGACGTGAGCATCTTCCGTTACCTCGCCCTCGACCTCGAAATGTCTCACGACGACCTGTGGGAAAAGAAGAACCGCGGCTTTATCTGGGCCGTGAAGCTCACCTCCCGCTTCGGTGACACTCGTGAAGAAAAGATCGGCGAAGAACGCTACCGTCGTTTGAAGATCGAACCTGAAAACGACTACCGTGCCGCTATGCGTCTGTACTTGAACCGTCAGTTCCTCGAAGCTGCTTACGCCTTCGGTAAGGTCCAGACCAAGTACCCCGCATTCCACCTTGTTGACCAGGCTGCTTTCTACAAGGCCAAGTCTTTCGAAAATCTCCGTATGCACAAGGCTGCTAAGGCCGTGTACGAAGACGCTATCAAGCGCTATCCGCAGAGCGACCAGCGCGCCAAGTACCACTTCCAGTTGATGAACATCGACTATAAGGAAGGCAAGTACACCGAAGCTATGGCCAAGTACCAGAACATTGCCCAGAAGTTCGGTGAAAGCGACGTGAAGGCCGACGCCGACTACATTGCAGGTCAGATCAAGTTCGAACAGGGCCTCTACCAGGAATCTGTCGACCTGCTCGCCGCCATCCTTCCGGGTAACGCGAACTACTTCTACGCCCGTTACACCATGGGTATCGCCTACAGCCGTATGGGCAAGTGGGACGAAGCCGAAAACTGCTTCCGCGACATTACGGAACAGCCGGTTTCCAACCAGTCCGAACGTGACTTGCAGGATGCCGCCAAGGTGAAGCTCGGCCACATCTACTTCTCTGGCGAAAAGCCGGATATCGCTACTGCCGCCCAGATGTATGGCCAGGTCGAAGCCGGTTCCCCGGTGTATGACGAAGCCATGCTGGGTATCGCATGGTCCTTCCTGAAGGTTAACAAGCCGGACGAAGCCATGAAGCCCGCTCAGTGGATTATCAAGAACCTCCCGGAATCCTTCTTGGTTTCTGAAGCTTACTTGGTGATTGGTTACTGCCACTTCATGAAGAAGGACTACAATGGTGCTGCCAAGGCCCTTGAACAGGCCGAAAAGCGTACCGAACAGCCGGTCGTGACTGTCGCAGCCCGCGATAGCGCCCGTCAGGCATACGACGCGATGCAGGATGAATTTGACTCCGTTCAGGTTCAGGCCCTCGACCTCGCTCGTCAGCTTCCTACGCCCCGTGTGGAAAGCAAGCGCGAAGCCCTGCGCCCGTCCTTCGACAAGGCCAACCAGTCTATCGAAGACTATGCAGCGTTCACGCAGAAATCCATCCAGAGCGACCGCTTTGAATCTAACCGCAAGCGTATTCTTGAAGACGCAGGCTTCACCTTGGCTACTGTGAAGACCAAGATGAGCCAGGGTGCGGCCTCTACCGAAGCGGCACAGGAACTCGAAGAACTGGAGGACCTGGAGTAATCCGGGGACTCCCCTTTTTTATGATTATATAGGTGGATAGAGAACGATGAAAAAAATCTTCCTTGTGGCTGCGATCGTATGTTCTTTTGTCGGGACTTCCTTTGCTGCCTCAGATCCTTGTAAGGATAAAACAAAAGAAGCTAAGAATTTGCTTGCCAAGTGCAAGTCGATGGAGAAAGGTTCCGCCAAGTACAAAGAGTGCGCCAATTCCTATAAGGTAGCCAAGAACCAGGCTGCCCAGGCTTGTCGTTCTGGCGGCCTTGACGAAAAGGGCATGCAAGATGCCATTACCCAGTGGGAAAAGCAGGTTAACAACTGTAAGGGCAAGCAGAACAAGCGCTGCGCGTCCGCTCTCCAGCAGCTGGGCCACTACCAGTTCCAGTTGGAAGAAAAGCTCTTCCTCGACAAACAGGAACAGTACGAAGAAGATGTCGCATGGTGTGCTGACCGCGATAACAAGCCGGCCAAGTGCGCTGACATCGACAAGTTCCCGAAGGCTGACCACCAGAAGTCCCTCGGCTACTTCCTCGAATATATCGACAAGTACCCGAAGGAAGACAAGACTCCGGTGGTGCTTTACCAGGCTGCTGCTGTGCAGGAAGCCAGTGGTGAAGACGACAAGGCATACAAGCTCCGTATGCGCTTGGTCGAAGGCTTCCCGGACAACGGTCTCGTGCCGAAGGCTTGGCTCCGTATCGCTGAATACCACTTCATGAACCGCAAGTTCCGCGACGCTATCAAGGCCTACAAGAAGGTGACTGGCTTCGAGAACCTGACCGGTAAGGAAGCGGCTCTCGCCATGTACCACTTGGCTGAATCTTACTACAACATTGCTGAATACGAAACCGCTGCTGTCAAGTACTACGATTACATCATCGGTGCCGACAAGGGTAAATACCCCAACGACCTTCGTGCAGAAGCTATGGACTTCATGGCCGCATCGTTCTCCGACCTTGAGGGTGGTGGCGTGCAGGAAGCTGAAGCCTTCTTGAAGGACAAGAAGGTTCCGTTCAAGGATTCCGTGTACTACCGTATCGGTATGAAGAACAAGGACCACGACCGTAACGAAGAAGCCGTGCAGTCCTTCAAGCGCTTGATGCAGATCAACCCGGATTACATCGATGCTCCGCTCGCGGACATCGCCATGATCGAAATCCTTATCGTCCAGCAGAAGTTTGAAGAAGCCCAGCAGCATCGTTACGTTGTCGTTAAGCGTTACGACCGCAGCTCTTCTTGGTACAAGAGGAACCAGAAGTATCCGGAATCCGTGAAGAACGCTGAAATCGCGATTCGCGGCGCTATGCTCGACATTCCGCAGTACCACCATGCTCGCGCTGCCAAGCTCACCAAGGAAGGTGACCTGGAAGCCGGTAAGAAGCAGTATGCCGAAGCTATCAAGGCTTACGAAGCGTTCCTGAAGCGTTACGCCAAGGAACCGACTTGGGACGAATACAAGGTCCATATCAACTTGGCTCTCGTGTACCAGGAAATGGGTCAGCACGCGAACGCTGCCAAGATGTTCAACTGGATCGTCGATACCGATACTACTCGCTACGGCCGTCGCCCGATGGGCTCCGAAGCTCTCCTGAAGAAGGAAGAAGCTGCGTATAACGCCGTGCTCATGATGGACCAGGCTCGTGAAGACGCCAAGAAGAAGAAGGCCGGCGACGATGCCAAGAAGGCCTACACCCTTCCGGAAACCAAGGCTTACTTCGCCCAGGTTGACAAGTACATGGCCAAGTACGGCAACAATAAGGAAGCTGCCGAACTTGCTTACAACGCCGCCATCGTCCATTACGATGCCAAGCAGTACAAGACCGCTGTGACCGTGCTTCGCGAACTTCGCAAGAAGTACCCGAACCACCAGTACATTTTGCTCATCAGCCGTATGCTTGCCCAGTCGCTCCTCGAATCCGACCAGCTCGACGAAGCCTTGACCGAATTCGAATGGCTCTACAAGCAGTACCACGATGTGAAGGCCACGAAGAACGACTCCATGGCCAAGGAAATCGAAAAGGCTATCGCTGCCGTGCTCTTCCAGATGGCTGAAAAGGCTGTGAAGGCTCAGCGTTACGAAGAAGGTGCCGTGGCTTACTTGGCTCTCGTCAAGCGCTACCCGCTCGTCTCCTTCGCCGACAAGGCCGTGTTCGAAGCCGGTGTTGCTTACGAAAACGCCAAGCAGCATGACAAGGCCGCCGAAACGTTCATGATCTTGCCCAAGCAGTACGCATCCTCCTCCTTGACCATCAAGGGTATCCTGCGTGCCGCTAGCAACTACAAGAAGGGCGGCAAGCCGCAGCAGGCTGCGACCACGTTCCTCTTCATTACGAACAACTTCCCGCAGGATTCCATGGCCTTCCAGGCTATCGGCTTCGCTGCCCAGACTTACGATTCCATTCCGGATAAGAAGAACGCCGCTGTGACCTTCGAACTCGCCTACAAGCGTTACCCGAAGCACGAAAAGACTCCGGCATTCCTCTACAGCGCCTGCTTGAGCTACGATGAAGCCAAGATGACTGACGAAGCCATCCGCTGCTCCAAGGACCTCGTCCGCGACTACCCGAAGAGCACCTACGCTCTCGATGCCGCGTTCAGCATCCCGGTCGCTTACGGCAACGCCAAGAAGTGGGATCTCGCTGCTCAGGAATACCATTTCTTCATCAAGAACTACGGCAACGACGACAAGGAAAAGCTGATTGCTGCCTACATCGGTGCCGCACGTGCCTACATGGAACTCAAGGAAGAAGAGAAGGCTGTTGAAGACTACCGCAAGACTCTCGAAGCTTACGACAAGTACGGTCTTCAGATCAAGAACGCCGACCCGGGTGTTCCGGCTGAAGCCGCCTTCTACCTCGGTGAACATGAATTCCACAAGATGGAACCCATTGTCCTGAAGGGTAAGGAAAAGGAAAAGGCCAAGACTATCAAGCAGTTGGTCGACATCCTGCAGAAGGCAATGAGCCAGTACTCCAAGTCTGCAACCTACGCATCTGAACGCTGGACCTTCAAGGCCACCAACAAGATGGGTATGCTCTTCGTGACGATGGCCGCCAAGATCCGCGAACAGGAACTCAACGGCAAGAAGGACGAAGAACGCTTTGCCGAACGTATTACGGTCGTGCAGCAGCTGCCGAGCTATTACGAACAGGCCCGTCCGATCTTCCAGAAGAACATCGACCTTGCTCGTGACCAGGGCTTCTACAACCAAGACGTGATCGAGGCTGAAGAAGGCTACATCGAAATGTACTACCAGGGCTGCGCCGTGTTCGTCGAAGTCGCCGACGCGTTCGCCAACTCTCCGCTGCCTGACTCTGCCGCTATCGTCAAGGAATACGTGGAATACGAAGGTGCCGTCAAGGAAGACGCTATCGAAATGGCCCACGAAGACTTGGAAGCCTATCGTGAAGAATTGACCAACCGTTCTAACGGTGCTAAGGAACTTGCAGTGCCGCAGTGCGCAACGGGTATCAAGGCCTCTGCTCACTATGGTATCGATAACCAGTGGACTGCTAAGTTGTTCGAAACCCTCAAGATGTTGGATGAGAACAACGAAACGCTGAACACCAAGATCGAGAAGTTCGACCCGTCTACGTTGTTCGCAGACCCGGCTTACTTCAAGACCAAGGCTCGTTTGGAACAGATCTCCAAGTCCGAAGTCATGACTCCGGAAGAACAGATCAACACCTACCGCGACATTATCAAGGACGCCAAGGCCGAAAACGAAAAGTTGAAGGCTGAACTCGCCGAACTCAAGAAGCAGATGGCTCCTGCTCCGTCTACCTCCATGGGCGGAATGGGTGACGACTCCGCAATGGATGCCGCCGACACGCCGGCTGCTGCTCCTGCTCCTGCCAAGAAGGCTTCTGGCAAGAAGAAGGGAAAGAGAAAATAGCGGTAAAAACAATTTTACGGGGTTCCTGGTCTCCAGGGCCCCGTTTATTAGGCCTTTAGAGCGCTTTTTCATGCGGTAAATAAAGTTTTACAGCTAAAAGCCTTCTAAACGGCTCTAAAAAAAATAAAATTGAACAAAGATTTCAAAAACAAACCAAAAACAAACACTCTAAAGGAGTACTCTAATGTCTAAAATGCTTCAATCCTTCAGCCCTGAATCTGATGGTTACCAGTTCATGTGGATTATCTTGATGGTGTTCATGATCGGTCTCGGTTTCGCCATCGAACGTATTGTCTACATCATCGTGAAGAGCTCGAAGGGCCGCGCCAAGTTCCTTGCCGACTTCGGTAAGCTGATCAGCTCTCAGCAGTTTGATCAGGCTCTGAGCCTCGCCAATGCGACCAACCTCCCGATTGCCAAGGTGATGGCTGCCATCGTCGCTGCCCGTAACGGTGGCCGCGAAAACATGTCCGCCGCTTGCGACGCCGTGTTCCTGACTGAAGCTCCCCGTCTGACTCGTTACATCTCCCTCATTTCCGTTATGGCTTCCATCTCTACGTTGCTCGGACTTATGGGTACGATTTACGGTCTGATCTACACCTTCGACGCTGTGGCTAACAAACCCGCTTCTGAACGTGCCAAGGCTCTTGCTGACGGTATCGCTATCGCTATGGGTACTACGCTCCTCGGACTTCTCTCCGCCGTGCCTCTTCTGGTCATCGTCGGTATCCTCAACATGAACTCCGAACGCCTGATCCAGGAAATGGAAGAAAAGGGCCTCAAGATCATCAACTCCCTCTCGTAATTCATTGAGAGTAATTTAAAACTGGAGTTATAACACATGGCAAAACAAATCAAGAAACCTGGTAAAGTCGAAGAACCGGACCTGTTGCCGGCGATGGGCTTGTTTACCATTCTGATTCCTATGCTTTTGACCATGACGGCTTTCTCCAAGCTTGCTATTGTCGAAGTCAACCTGCCGGAACGCAGCATGATGAACCTCGACAATGAAACGCCTCCGGAACCGGACCAGCAGGCATTGAACTTGTCCCTCGCGATTACCAGCGACTATCTCGTGATCGGTGCTCGCGGTGGTTTCCAGCCGAACGTCTATTTCAAGGAAATGTGGACGTTCCGTTGCAAGTCCGATGCTAAGCTCGTCACTTACGCGATGGATGACGTTAAGGCTACTGTTGAAAGCGGACATGGACCGAAGTGCAAGGATGGTTCTGAGATGGATAAAGAGAAGTATCTCTATGAAATCGAAGCCATTGAACTTTGGGCTATCAACAAGGAATCTGAAGAAGATCCGGGCCGCGTTATTTGGGCTCTCTACTCCAACGGTGGAAGCGCCGAAGAACCGACTGCCGACAGTGCCTACGTGGATGGCAACAACAACTTTATCGCCCTTCCGGGTGAAGGTACCCTCGGCCTCACTCCGCCGCCGGCTCTCAAGAAGCCCGCTGCCGGTGTAGCCCTCGCTACCCTGACCCCGAACTCGGCTCGTACGCTCAAACCGGATGTCGCTGCTAAAAACATCATCTATCCGCTTTCCGCATACGACCTGATTGCGAAGGACCTCATTGCTATCCATACGCAGTTTATTGACCTCGAAGACGTTGATAACATCATCATCGTTGCTAACGATGATACTCAATTTGACAAGATCATCCAGCTCATGGACCGTTCCAAGGAAGCTGGCTTCACCAAGATCAATCTTGCTAAGTTGGGAGGTTAATCATGGCTAGAAAAACTCGTAAATATAGCGAAGACGTACCTTTCTCCTTGACCTCCATGATGGACATGATGACCATCATCCTGGTGTTCATGATTAAGAACATGGACGCCGAAGGTCAGCTGCTCACGCAGGCCGAGAACCTGATTCTTCCGATCTCCACCTCCAAGGTGCAGCCGAAGACTGTTTCTCTGACAGTCGTGGTCGATGCAAACTACGTCATTGCCGATAATGAAAAGGTTGTGCCGACTGCCGACGTGCTCGCCCAGGAAGACCTGCTTGTCACCAAGCTGGACGAAATCCTGAAGGACCGTCGCGCCATCGAACAGGAACACGCTCTCAAGATGGGTCTCCCTGCCGATGAAGCCGGTAACATCATTGTTCAGATTGACAAGAACATCCCGTATGATGCGATGTACAAGGTGATGGCCACCTGTGGCTTCTCCGGATACACGAACATCGCATTCGCTGTGATGCAGAAGAACGGCGGGGAGGAATAATTATGGCTAAGAAAAAAGCTCCTGTAGATCCGTTAGTTGCGTCCCTCATGCCGGAATCCGACAAGAAGATGGGTGCAATTGCCGGTGTCTCCGTGATTGTTGCTCTCGCATTCTCTCTCTGGGCTTCCATGTACGAAGCTGTGGTCGACGAAGTGATCTTCGAAGAATCCGCTGCTGAAGACCTCTCCGCTTCCATGATGATGGAAGAAAAGAAGGAAGAGAAGAAGGAAGAGAAGAAGAAAGAAGAGCCGAAGAAGCCTCGTAAGAAGGCCGGTGGCGGTGGTAAGCCGCGTGGTAAGGGGCAGCCCAACGCTCCGCAGACTCGCGGCGTGCTTAAGCTCCTCACCGCTCAGACCAAGAACGCCAGTGCCGGTGCTTACGACTTGATGAAGAACCAGAAGTTCTCCAAGGACATCGACAAGGTGCTCAAGGACGTGGCTGGTCTCCAGACTACGGGTAAGACCGTTCTCGGTGGCCGTCGCGGTAAGGCTGATGGTGGCTTCAACGAAGGTTACGCTGAAGGCGGTTCCGGTGGTATCGGTGACGGCCTGGCTGGCCTCCTTGGCGGTGGTGGCGGTGGTATCGCTACCAAGGCTAAGGGCTCCATCAAGACCCCGTCTGAACGTGACATCGACATGGGTGCTGGTGGCGGATCTCGTTCCGCTGCGGACATCATGAAGGTCGTGCGTCAGCGTACTCCGGGTCTGCGCCACATCTACAACAAGTTCCTGAAGAAGAAACCGGGATTCCAGGGTAAGGTTACCTTGAAGTTCACGATTGCTCCGGGTGGCGAAATTATCAGCATTGCTATTGCTTCTTCCACCACTGGTTACGGCGAATTTGATGGCGAAATCAAGAGCGCTGTGAGCCGCTGGAAGTTCAGCAAGGTTAAGTCTGGTAACACGACGGTGACCATTCCGTTCACGTTCTCCGAATAATCTTCTTGAACAACTTGCCTAAAAGGCGAGAAAAAAGGACCGGGTCGAAAAGCCCGGTCTTTTTTGCATTTTTCTGTTGCGTTTTTTGACGAATAAAACTAACTTTATGATAGAATTTACAATAGGAGTCCACTAATGAACTTAAGATCTGCTGCAGCAGTTGGTGTTGCTTTCGGCATCCTCGGCGTAGGATCCGCATTCGCAACATTCGCTCGTATCGAATCTATGGGTAAGAACACTACCTATATCATGGATGACGTGAGCATCTTTGATAACCCGGCGAACATCAACCTGTACCCGAACTACTTGATTGGTGAGTTCGGACCTTACACTGAGGACGTTCCTGCCGGCACGAACCAGGATCCGAGGTTCCCGAACTTTGGTGGAATCTTCTCCGTCTCCCTGGGTGACGAGAACAATCCTGATCCGCGTCTTTCCATCGGTGGCCTCTTCGGACGTATCTCTGAACTCTCCATGTACTTGCCGACAACCGTGATTGGCGAAGACGGCAAGAAGACCGGCACCCCGGAAACGGTGACGAACTTCGACGGCTTCTTGGGCGGTACGCTGACTAGCGGCGACGCCTGGGGCTTGCACATCTACATTGCCCACCAGGATGGTGGCTACAAGACTCCGAGTGGTTCTTACCAGGTCGATTCCGATGCGTTCGCTTCCATTGTGCAGGCTGACGGTGGTTTCAACCTCCAGTTCGGTAGCAACATCGATTTCGAAATCAGCTTCGGCCTTGCCCGTATCCAGTACGGCCCCGAACACCAGAACTTCTTTGACGACGGCGACTTCAGCTTCTTGGCCAAGTCCCGTGCGTTCTTCACCCTCGAGGCTCTCGATGGTGAACTCGTTCCGGCATTCTCCATGAAGTTGATCCAGGCTCCGGGTATCGAAGACAAGCATGCCCAGGTTGGCCTCGGCATCAACGTCGCTCTCGACCGCGGTTTCTTCTGGTTGGGCGGCGACTTCGTCTGGAACAAGATGAGGGCTCACGACTGGACGTTTGACTACGTCACTGGCGAATCCGTGTACGACGCCAGCAACGACTCGGATCCGAACTGGGACGAACGTTCCGAGATCGGCGGCATGATCAGCTTCGGTATCGAACGTAACATCTGGTGGGATTGGTTCGTTATCCGCGTCGGTGGCCAGAAGTCCATCCTCTACACCGAATGCGACCAGAACGAAAAGAACAAGGGCACGAGCGGCATTTGTGTGGAAAGCGGCAACTTCTTCACGACCAACCCGCTTGCTGACGGCACCGCCGATGACCATGTCGGTTTCGGTTTCGGCATCAACATCGAAGAAAAGCTGAAGATCGACGTGACCGTCGCCGAAGACATGCTCTTCCGCAACCCGTTCCAGGGTGAAGGCCGCCTGTTCTCCAGAATCTCCGCGACCTACAGCTTCTAATAAGCTTGGACAGACTATTGAGGAATGCTCTCCGCCGGAGGGCATTTCTTTTTTTGGTTAATGACGAATAACTATTTTTTTGCCATGAGATATGCAATTCTTTTTCTATCGGTTCTCTTTTTGTTAGGTTGTTCTGAAAGGACGGAACGCATTGAACAGAAGTTGGAAGCCTACTTGCAGGAAGACCTGAAGTTCATGGTTGCCCAGACAATCCATGCCTCTGGAAACAAGGATGCGCTCCTGGAAGAGCCATACTACAGGGTCAAGGATTTTCGTTTGTTCGAAGGCGCGGCGGCCGAGGTGTACTCTGCCTACGCCGAGGTGAACTTCTACATCTACAAGGATATCGCCATGTACGAGCAGAGAAAGTACCGCTATGACGTGGAAGGACGCCATTGGGACCGCTATTTGAAGGTCCTCCATTTCGGTAGGGATTCCCTGCCCTAGGGGTTGCTCGGCTCCTGTAAGATGCTATATTTTTCTTGTCAGGTTTAATCTTTAAAAAAGGGCAATATTTTGTTTGGTCTCTTCTCTTGCGACATTGGAATAGATCTTGGTACGGCGAATACATTGGTCCACGTGGCCGGCCAGGGTATTGTGATTAACGAACCTACGGTGATTGCTGTGGATAGCAAGAACAACCGTGTATGCGCCATCGGCTTCGAAGCGAAGAAGATGCTTGGCCGTACCCCCGGGGAAACCCGTGCCGTACGCCCCATGCGCGATGGCGTGATTGCCGATTTCGAACTGGTGGAGACCTTGCTCCAGACGTTTATCAAGCGCGTGCAGAAGTACCCGCTGTGGATGGTGAAACCTCGCGTGGTGGTCGGCGTGCCGAGCGGCATTACCGAAGTGGAAAAGCGCGCCGTGATTGATGCGGCTCGCCAGGCTGGTGCCAAGGAAGTGCACCTGGTGCACGAACCGATGGCTGCGGCCGTTGGTATGGGTATCCCTGTCGAAGATCCCGTGGGTAACATGATTGTCGATATCGGTGGTGGTACCTCCGACATCGCCGTGATTGCCTTGAACGGCACGGTCTGCAACGCTTCCGTGCGCGTGGGCGGTGACGAGATGGACGATGCGATTGTCCGTTACCTCCGTACGATGTACAACCTCCAGGTGGGTGAGAGCACTGCCGAACAGATCAAGATTCAGATTGGCTCTGCAAGCCCGCTCGATGAAGAATTGACTATGGAAGTGAAGGGTCACGACTTTATTGCCGGTATGCCCCGCACGATGACCATCAAGAGCGAAGAAATTCGCGAAGCTTTGAACGAACCTGTAACGGCGATTATCGAAGCCGTGAAGCAGGCCCTTAGCATGACTCCGGCCGAACTCTCTGCCGATATTTACGACAAGGGTATCATCATGACCGGTGGTGCTTCGCAGCTGCGTGGCTTTGACGAACGCATCCGCAAGGAAACGGGACTTTCCGTGAACGTGTTCGACGACGCGCTGGTTTGCGTTTGCAAGGGCGCCGCACGCATCCTGGAAGACCTCGATAAGTATCGTCCCGTATTGATTGCTACGTCCAACTAGGACTAACTTCATACCCCGGTTCGATGTTTAGGGCTTTCCGCTTTATTGTCGATTTGTTTACGCAAAGGCATGGTATCATTGCCTTTGTGTTCTTTTTGCTTGTCGGTCTATTGATGCGGCAGGCTCCTGGCGTTGTCAAGGAAAATATCGTCTCTTCGATTCTCGGCACGGTCTTGTATCCGGCGCAGATGGCGATATCTTCATTGGACGCTTACCGTTCCGTGGTTGCGGAAAACGAACAGCTCAAGCAAGAAAACGCTCGCCTCCGCCAGGAGACGTATTACGCAAGCGAAGGACTGCAAGAACTGACGCGACTTCATGCGCTGGTGCGCTTTGACGATAAATGGGGCTACCCGATTGTTACAGCGCGCGTGGTGGGCCATAATCCCGGACGATTCCTGACGACGATTGTTATCAACCGTGGTACGCATCATGGCGTCAAGGAGAACATGCCCGTGTTCTCGATGAATGGGCTGGTTGGCAAGGTGACGAAAGTTTCGTACGGCTATTCCCGCGTCCAGCTTCTTGTTGACCCGAACCTTAAGTTGTCTGTACTTGAACGCCGTACGCGCGTGGTGGGCTTCTTGGAATCGGTGGATGGTCACATGCTTATGGCCATGGTGCCCACGCATGCGGGTGTCAAGGCGGGCGATACGCTGATTACCTCTGGCCTGGGCGGAATTTTCCCGAAGGGGATTCCCGTGGGCACGGTGAAGTCCGTGGACCAGGCCGACTTGGATGTGATGCGCCAGATGTATGTCGTTCCTTTCCAGGAATTTTCGACGCTCGAAGAAGTGTTCGTGATGGAGAAGGAACCTGACTGGATTATCAGGGAGTTGCTCGATGATTAATTTCAAGTGGATAAAGCTCTTCCTGGTTTTCTTGTTTGCGTTTGTATTGCAGACTACGGTGGGCGACTGGCTCCAGATTTTCGGTGTCGGTCCTGATTTCATCGTCATCCTGATTGTCGCGATTGCAATCAAGTACGGCCCTGCGACGGGCTGCTTCTGGGGATTCCTCGCCGGGTTTACGCAGGACATCTATGCTCCCGTTGAATGGCTTGGCGCGCATACGATTGCCATGACGATTGTTGGTTTCCTTGTGGGCCAGCTGGAAGAGAGGTTCCTGACACTCAACCTTCCCGCGAAAATGGCTGTCCTTGCCATAGGTTTCTTTGTCTCCGACATGATTTACTTCTTGTTGACCGGTCTTCAGAAGGATGTGGTCACGAACCTGTTCTTCTCCAAGACGCTTCCGGAATGTGCCTACACCGTAATCGTGGGCGCGGTCGTGTTCTACTTGTCGGCAGGGAAAGCAGGGAAGAAGAAGCGCAGTGTATAAACTTGGCGACAACGAGTATGTCCAGAACAGGAACTGGAACGTTCTTGTGTTCATGAGCGTCGTGCTCATTCTTTTCGGCATTCTCCTGTTACGCCTTTTTTCGTTGCAGTACACGCATTACGACGAAAACCTCCAGCGTTCCGAGAACAACCGTATCCGCAAGGTGGTGCTGGTGGCAGAGCGCGGCTACATCTACGACCGCAACGGTGTGATGATGGTGCGCAACAGGCCTTCGTACCAGGTGGCCCTGCAGGCGATGAGCCTCCCGCGTAGCAAGGCGGATCGCGATTCCGTTTTCCGCCGTCTGCTCCGCATTACGGACAAGGACGGTGCCCGTCTTTTCGATTCGCTTTCCCTGGATACGGCATTCCAGCGCAGCCGCTGGATTAAGAACAGGCCTATCACTTTCTATGAAGATGCTTCGCCGGAGCAGGTGGCGATTATCGAAGAACATTCTTCGGAGTTGCCGGGCGTGGTGACGTTGATTGAGTCCCGTCGCGAGTATCCTTACGGTACGCTCGCTTCGCACGTGCTTGGCTATACGAGCGAGATTTCGGAAGACCAGCTTAAGTTGCCGGAATACGAGGGCTATTCGCAGGGCGATCGCATTGGGCAGAAGGGCCTGGAGCAGGGATACGACCAGGAGTTCCGTGGCAAGAACGGACTCAAGCTTGTCGAGGTGAACGCTTCGGGACGTGAGCTTGGCCCGGTGAAGGGCGTGGAGGCTCAGCCGCCGGTTCCTGGCCTGCACTTGATTTCTACGATTGACTTGAAATTGCAGAAGGCCGCCGAGGATGCGATTCCGGATAGTGCCAGGGGTGCGCTGGTGGCGATTGACCCGCGTAATGGCGAAATCCTTGCCATGGTGAGTTCGCCTAGGCTGGACCCGAACATCTTCTCGCTGAAAAAACGTGAACGCAACAAGGGCTGGGCCCAGGTGGCGCTCGATTCCTTGCGCCCGCTTACGAACCGCGCCATTTCGGGTACGTATACTCCGGCGTCGGTTTTCAAGCTCGTGACGGCGGGGGCGGGCATCGAGAACGGAATCCTTTCCGAAAGCAAGTACTATCCCAAGGCCTGTACGGGTGGCTACCAGTATGGCGCTCGCTACCAGAAGTGCTGGGGCACGCACGGCAACTTGAACGTGGTGCATGCGATTAGGCTGAGCTGCGACGTATTCTTCTACCAGGCGGGCCTCGAAATCGACATGGCGCGCATCAACGAGTTCGGCAGGCGCTTTGGCCTCGGCGAAAAGCCGCTTGGCGTGGATATTCCCGGCGAAAAGGGCGGCTGGCTTGTGGACTCGGCCTCGTTCAACGAGAAGAACAAGAGGCTCGGTTGGCGCTGGGCGCGCGGCTTGATTTTGAACCTCGCTATTGGCCAGGGCGAATTGGTGACGCCGTTGCAGCAGGCCGTACTGGTCGGTGCACTTGCAACAAACAAGGGCGTTTACCGCCCGCACCTTATGAAAGAATTGCGCGATGATGCAGGCAACGTTGTGCGTCGTTACGAGCCGGAGATAATCAGGCCGGGCAACATGAAACCCGAAACGCACCGCATTTTGATGGCGGCCATGGACTCCGTGGTGAACCACCCGGGCGGTACGGGCAAGCGCGGGGCGGTTCCCGGCATTCGCGTGGGCGCGAAGACGGGCTCCGGTGAATGGAAAAAGGGCGCGAAAACGCACGCCTGGTATGCTGCGGTTGCGCCCTTGGACGATCCGCAAATCGCGGTGGCCGTCATTATGGAGGCTGCGGGCGGTGGCGGTGCCGTGTCCGGGCCTATCGCGCGTAAGGTGCTGATGGCGTATTTCGGCAAGGAAGACGAGGAGAAGAAATGAGTTCCGGACGTTTCTTGGACAAGTCGCTGAAGTTCGACTGGGTTTTCTTGCTTGCGACGTTCGCCTTGATGGCGTGCGGTATCGTCTTGGTGTATTCGGCCACGGCGAGCGAAGAAGTCGTATTCTATGAATCGTTCTGGTTCAAGCAGATTATCTATTTCATTGGCGGATGCCTGCTTGCAACAGGAATCGTGTTCCTCAAGATTGACTGGCTCAAGCGGATGACGGTGCCGCTATATGCGATGTCGCTCGTGTTGCTTTGCGTGGTGCTGTTCTTTGCCGGCGATGTCGTGAAGGGGGCGGGCCGCTGGATTGACCTTGGCTTTATCAAGTTGCAGCCTTCCGAGTTCGCGAAAATCGCCTACCTGCTTACCATTTCGTACTGGCTTTCCAACCATCCTGTAAGCTTGTTCAAGATAAAGACGTTCGTGGTGCCGTTCTTCTTGTTCATTGTGCCGTTCGCGCTGGTGCTCAAGCAGCCGGACCTGAGTACGGCGCTCGTGTTTATCGCGGTGACGTACGTGGCGTTCTTCTTCGCGGGCTTTTCGCTTGTCGACATGTTCCTGATAACGAGCCCGCTGTTGTCCGTGCTGCTTTCGCATTCCCAGACGATGGTGTACCAGGTGCTGTGGGGCATGCTGATTTGTGCGGTCGTGTTTGCGCTTGTGCGCAGGCGCTTGCCCAAGGCGCAAACGATATTCTTCTTGTTGACCAACATCTTGGCGGGCTACGCGAGTTCTATGGCCTGGAATATGCTTGAACCGCACCAGCAAAAGCGCGTGAACACCTTCCTCGACCCGATGAGCGACCCTCTCGGTGACGGTTACCAGGTGCTGCAGTCGCTGACGGCTATCGGTTCGGGCGGTCTTAGCGGCAAGGGCTTCGGTAACGGTACGCAAACGAACTTGTCCTTCTTGCCCGAAGAACATACGGACTTCATCTTCAGTGTCTTGGGCGAACAGTTCGGGTTTGTCGGCTGCTTCGTGATTCTTTCGCTGTACGTCATTTTCCTGTGGAGGGCGACCTCCGTCTGCAAGCTTTATTCCGACCCGTTCATCACGCTTATTGTCATGGGCTCTTCCACGATATTCCTGTTCCACATCCTCGTGAACATCGCGATGACGATTGGGCTTATGCCGGTTACTGGACTCCCGCTACCGTTCCTTTCGTACGGCGGCTCTTTTGCCATGACGTGCATGGTGCTGGTGGGCGGCATTATCTGCATGCGTTTCCAAGGCCGCCGGATGTAATTTTTTGTGCTCTTGCGGAACGATTCCCGCCAAAAATCCGTCTTATAGTAAAAGGCGGATTTTTTTATGGATTTTACGAGACGTGTCGCGAATTTCTTGTTTGGCATGGAATGCCTGGGCTGCGGGAGCTCTTCGGAGAGGCTTGACCCGTGGCTCTGTCCGGCGTGCAGGGACTCCTTGGTGAATGGCGGGAAGGAACCCAAGTTCCCGGGCGGTGACGTATTGAGCCTGTATCCCATGGTGCCGCTGACTAGGCGCCTGGTGCACGCTCTCAAGTACGGGAGTATTCCCGGGGTGGCGTCGTATATGGTGCGCCAGTCCTCGCTGAGCCGTGGCGGCGATGCGGTGGAGTTCCTTTCGCAGTTCGTGCGTCCGTTTTTCTTTGTGCCCGTACCGCTGCATGGCGCGCGTTACCGCGAACGCGGTTACAACCAGGCCGAAAAGATTGCAGCGGCCTTTGCCGAGGCGACTGGCGGGCGCGTGTGCCGGTGGCTGTGGCGCAAGAACTTCCATGTGTCGCAGACCAAACTTTCCAAGAGCCAGAGGGCGTGGAACGTGGCTGGGGCGTTCGGGGCTAAGTTGCCTGCGGAACTGCCGCCGCGTGGAACCGTCTTTATCGTGGACGACGTCTTTACGACGGGGGCGACCACGTCGGCCTGCGCAAGCGCGCTTGGCCATGATTTCCCGCTGCCCGTGAAGGTCTGTACGCTTATCTACGACGAGCCTGCCACGGCTGCGATGGACTTTGTGGCAGACTGCCGGATGGAGTGGGATGGCAATTCTAATAACTAGTAACTATTGACTAATAACTGGCACCGAAGGTGCCGAGGTAGCGGAGGAAGAGGGACTCGAACCCCCAAGCCTTACGGCGGCGGTTTTCAAGACCGCTGACTTACCAATTAGCCTATTCCTCCGGGTCGCGTGATAAGATAAAAAACGAGTGCCATCCCGTCAAACGCTTTTGCATCTTTGATGATAAAAAGCTATTTTTTTTAGTATGGAATCGACGATGGATAAGGACTTCGCCGAGAAGATGGCGGCAGTGGAACTTTCGGACTCCGAAAGGGTTCTTGAGCTATTGTTCTCCTACATGCCGAGGATTGCCTCCGAACGCAAGATGGATGGCCTTCTGGTGTTGATGGCCGACCTTGGCCGTTCCCTTGTTCAGGCCGACCGCTGTTCCCTCTGGCTTATCGATTCCGAGACAAATGAACTTTGGACCAAGGTTGCGCATGGCGTAGACCAGTTGCGTATCCCGATAGGGGCTGGCTTTGTCGGCTATTCCGTCAAGTCCGGCGAGAACCTGCTTGTCGAGGACGCCTACAAGGACCCCCGATTCGACCGCCGCAGCGACGAACGCACGCATTACAGGACAACGTCGGTGATGACCGTCCCCTTGAGGGAAGGCAGCGGGAAGGTGATGGGTGTATACCAGGCCATCAACAAGAAGGGCGAAAGCGCGGTATTCTCTAAGCAGGACTTGGAGCGCCTTGTCCTTACCGCCGTGTATTCCGCAAAGACCATCGAGTCGGCGCGCCTGACGGAAGAGCTGCAGAAGTCCAAGGAAGAACTCGAAGCGACTCAGGAAGAACTGATCCACATCTTGGGCGACATCTCCGAATCCCGCAGCCACGAGACGGGCGACCATATCCGCCGTGTTGCCGAGATATCGTACAAACTAGCTCTTTATTACGGCCTGCCCCAGGCGGAGGCGAATAAAATCCGTCTTGCGGCTCCGATGCACGACCTGGGCAAGGTGAGTATTCCCGATGCCGTGTTGAACAAGCCGGGCCGCTTTACGGACGAGGAATTTGCGAAAATGAAGTCCCATGCGAGCGAAGGGGAGCAGATCCTGATGCAGTCCAAGCGAGAATTGCTCCGGTTCGCGGCAACGCTCGCCGGTTCGCACCACGAGCGCTGGGACGGCAAAGGCTACCCCCGCGGTCTCAAGGGCGAGGAAATCCCCCTGGCAGGCAGAATCTGTGCCGTCGCCGACGTCTTGGACGCCCTGGCCAGCCCGCGCTGCTACAAACCCGCTTGGCCCGAAGAAAAGGTCCGTGAGGAGTTCGTGAAGCAGCGTGGTGCGCAGTTCCAGCCGGAACTGGTGGATGTGCTCCTGGAACACTGGGACGAAATGTTCGACTGCTTCCGCCAAATTCGAGCCGAAATGGCCGCCCTGCGGCAGGCTGCTGCGGTCTAATACCCGATTTTATTGAAAATTCGCTAGATTGTAAAAAAAAAGAAAACCCCCGACTTTCATCGGGGGTCTTCGTGGTTCCGATTGGAGTTGAACCAACGACACGCGGATTTTCAGTCCACTGCTCTACCAACTGAGCTACAGAACCATTTCGGTAGGCCGCAAAATAGAAAAAATAGTGAGCGTTGTCAAGGGTAAATAGAATATTACCTTGAAATTCGTGCTTTTTTCGCATAATCTGCTAAATTTAAGGAAGGATGGTTGAGTGGGTCCAGCAGGGGGATCCTTGTTGTAAACCTTTACTGTGAGAGTGTTATAGTGAGTCAATTAACGAAATTCGAAACATTGGTGCTGGCCGGGATGAGTCTGGCTTTTGCTCTTCTGGTCGCTTGCACGGGTGAAGACGCTTCTTCTGCTGTCGATCCGATGGCCGATAATCCGTTCATCATAACGACAGATACGATTGTAGATAGGAACGGCGATACCATCATTAGGACGGATACGGCCCGTGAGCATATCGATACCATCATGCACATCACGGAAAAGGGAGAAACGACCTTCGTGGCCGAGACTCTTTATGTGGGACTTGATACAACGTTGCATTGGGTCGGCAACTCCGCTTTGCTCATTACCGAAATCATGACGGTTAATTTGGACTGGACCGACGAAGACGGTGATGACGGTGCTTGGCTCGAAATTTATAACGCCGGTTCCAAGGACGCGGACTTGAAGGGCTATTCCCTTGTCGAGAATGCGGACAAGTCCCGCAAGTGGGTCTTTGGCAACGAAGTCATCAAGGCGAAGTCCTTCAGGATCGTTTTCTGCGACAAGAAGAACCACGCCGTGGCGGCTGGCGCCAGGGATACGACGCTCAAGAGGGTCAATGGTGAAGAATTCAAGGCGCATTTCCGTACGCATGCCAACTGGAAACTGAATGGCAAGGGTGGTACGGTTTACCTGATTGACCCGTTCTACGGCATTCGCGATTCCGTTGACTATCCTGAACTCGGTAGCGGTATCAGCTGGGGTATCACGAACGGTGGTATCTGGAAATATTTCGATAAGCCGACTCCCGAAGCCCGCAATACGGAATCTACCGCATACGACGACTTGGTCCCGGCGGTCGACTTGAGCAAGCTCAAGAGCGGTTTCTACAAGGAACCCATTACGTTGAATCCGCCCTCGCTCGAAGAAGGCGTGAGCCTGCGCTGCACGCAGGACGGTTCCGAACCCAAGAGCTCCTCTCCGGAATTCAATAGCCAGATTACGATTTCCGAAAACACTTCGTTCCGCTGTGCTGCCTTCAAGGAAGGTGCCCTGGGTAGGGAAGTGGTGACCAAGACGTTCTTTATCGGCGAAACGGTGAATATGCCCGTGGTGGCCATCAGTGTCCCCCCGAGCTTCTTCGACAAGGCTTATATCAAGACGAATGCGGAAAAGCCGGAATCGGCGCCTTCGGGACTGTACGAAGAACAGGAATTCCCGGTAAATGTGCAGTACTTCCCGAAAGGCAGCTCCTCTAACGAAGTCGCCTGGGAAATTGAAGCGGGCATCTCGCTGATGGGCGGTTACAGCCGTTTGAACGACAAGAAGTCCGTGGCGATAACGATGCGCGAGGAATTCCAGAATGGCCGTCTGAAATACCCGCTGTTCGAAACCCGCAAGTCCGATTCCGTGTTCAAGGCGTTCAACCTCCGCAACAACGGTAACCGCTTTGTGAGCGACTACATTGCCGACGCCATGGCAGGAGCCATCTTGGAAGGAAGCGGTGTGGATTACCAGCGCAGCCGCCAGGTGGTGGTGTTCTACAACGGCAAGTACTACGGCATCCACGACATGCGCGAACGCTACAACCGTTCCTTCGTGGAAACCAACTACGGTATCAATTCCAACACGGTCGAAATGATCAAGCAGCTGGGAGGCCTCAGCAAGATTACGGCGAGCGGCGACGGCTCTATCGATAATTACGTGAACATGCTCAAGACGATTGGCGGTGGCGACATGACTGTTGCCGAGAATTACGAGAATGCGAAGAAGCTTATCGATATCGGTAGTTTTGCTGACTACATGGCCGCCCAGATTTACTACCACAATGGTGACTGGCCGAACAACAACGTGCGTGCCTGGCGTAGCCCGGACCATCCGTGGAAATTCATGGTGTACGACGTGGACCATGGCTTTGACTGGACGTGGGGCGTGAATGGTGGCGAATTCGGCCAGAGCAACAATATGTTTGCTTGGATCAAGAAGGGCGGTGGCAACCATCCTTGCAAGGATGATACCTGTTTTGCCTCGCTGTACAACTCGCTCATCAAGAGCGAAACCTTCAAGCATGTGTTCCTGAACCATTCTGCCATGATGTTCGATAAGTACTTGAACGGTGCGAATGTGGCCAAGGTGGTGGATGCCATGGTGGGGACGATTCCGTCGACCGAGATGGATCGTGACCTTGAACATTTCCATCAGAATGAAAAGTACTACAGTAACTCTTGTGGTGACGGATTCAGCAGGACGGGAAGCTGCCTCAAGCAGTGGGCTTCGGAGCGCGATGCCAAGGTGCTGGCCGAATACAAGGGCGAATTTGAGGGCATCGGAGACCTGGTATCTATATCTATTGGCGTAGATGGCAATGGCACCGTGCTGATGGACGAAATAAAGATGTCCGGCAGCAAGTTTACGGGCAAGTTCTTCAACGGAGTCAAGATGGATCTCACTGCCGTGGCTACGGGTGGCGGCGTGTTTGATTCCTGGTCCGATGGAGAAACTTCTCCGACACGTACGGTGACTATTGCCGAGGGTCTCTCGCTTACGGCCAAGTTCAAGTAAGATAGCGGTCGCAGAAAGAGTATGGAGCGCGGACGGAAATGTCCGCGCTTTTCTGTTTTTCTAAATTTGCTCTTATGGTAAGTCCCATACGCAAGATGTTCGACGAGATTGCGAACCGTTACGACTTCTTGAACCATTTCTTGAGTTGTGGTCAAGATGTCGTGTGGCGCCGCTATTGCTGTCGACAGATGAAGAAGTTCTGTCGCAATCCGCAGGTTTTTGGCGGCATGCGGGACGTTACTCTTTTGGACATGTGCGGCGGGACAGGCGACTTTGCGAGGGCGTTCCGCAAGGCGCTTGGACGCGACTGCGTAAACGCCGTTGTCGGTGATTTTTCGTACGGCATGCTGCGTCTTGTGCGCCCCAAGGGCATTAATGCCACTGCCGTGCAGTGCGACGCGATGAAACTCCCGTTCGGTGATGAATGCTTCAAGATGATGCTGAACGGGTTCGGCATGCGCAATGTGCCCGATGCCCGTGGCGCCTTGCAAGAAAGCTTCCGTGTGCTGGAACGCGGCGGGTACCTGTGTGTGCTCGAGTTCTTTGCGCCTAGGAATTTTTTCAACCGTTTCTTTTACAACGTCCTCGCTCCTGTCTTTATCCCGCTCATGGGCGCTTTCTTTAGCGGCAAGCGGGATGCATACGTATACCTGGTGCAATCGGTAAAGCGCTTTTTGCCCGTGAAGGATTTTTGCCGCATGGCCGAAGAGTGCGGCTTCGAGGTCGCCAAGGTCAAGAGTTTCAACGGCGGGATTTCTTACGGGGTGTTCCTGAGAAAGCCTGCGGAGGCGCCCCGTGGCTAGATTCATTCTCGGTGTTACAGGCGCGAGCGGTGCGGTTTACGCGATGCGTACGGCAATGCACTTGAAGCGCCTCGGGCACGAGGTGTCGCTGATAGTGACGGCGCCGGGCCGTGAAGTCGTGGAATACGAAGGGCAGAAGGAGCTTTTTGGTTTCGCGGACAAGACCTTCGATGTTGATGATTTTTTTGCGGAGTGCGCGAGCGGTTCTGCCGATTACGCCGGCATGGCGGTAGTTCCCTGCTCCATGGGGACTCTCGGCCGTATCGCGGCGGGGACCTCGGACAACCTCTTGGTGCGCAGTGCAGACGTGTGCCTCAAGGAACGTCGCCCGCTTGTCATTGTACCGCGCGAGATGCCGTACAACCTGATCCACATCGAGAACATGGATCGCGTGACTCGGGCGGGCGCGGTAGTGATTCCCGCATCGCCGCAGTTCTATAGCAAGCCTGCGACCATCGAGGAACTGGTGGATACCGTAGTCGCAAAAATCCTGAAACACCTCGGTGCGGCTTCGGCAGAATCCTGCGCAGCAATCGTGAAACCGTGGGAAAACCCCGAGCCCCGAACATCAAAATGACTATGTTGAAGAAGATTCTTGAATTCGGTCACATGGTTCGCTTTAGCCATTCGCTGTTCGCGATGCCTTTCGCGCTTGGCTCCATGTGGGTGGCGGCGAACGGATTCCGCGATATGACCGCGGCGGAAACAGCCCGCATTGTATTGCTCATCGTGGGCTGCATGGTGACGGCCCGCAATAGCGCGATGAGTTTCAACCGCATCGCCGATGCCGATATCGATGCGAAGAACCCGCGCACGGCGAAGCGTCATTTGCCCGCGGGTCGCCTGAGCAAGACTTCCGTTATCGCATTCCTCGCTGTCAATGGCGTGCTGTTCGTGCTATTCGCCTGGCTGTTGCAGCCGCTCGCCGGAATGCTTGCGCTCCCTGTATGGCTGCTTCTGCTTTCGTATTCCTACTGGAAACGTTTTAGCTGGCTGTGCCACTGGTTCCTCGGCTTTGCCATCGGCATGAGCCCGCTCGGCGCTTGGATTGCCATCCGCGGAGAGTTCGCGGTGTTCCCGATATTCCTGCTCGTGATTCTCATGCTGTGGATGGGCGGCTTCGACATCATCTACGCCACCCAAGACGAAGAAATCGATCGCGCGATGGGACTCCATTCGGTACCGGCCCGCTTTGGCCGCAAGCGCTCCCTGCAGATTGCCTTCTGGAGCCATGTCGCCATGCTCGCCCTTTGCGTCGCTTTCGGGTTCGTGTGGAACATGGGAATTCCCTGGTGGGTGGTGACTGGACTCATGGCCGCCGCGGTTCTCTACATTCATTTATTCCGCAAGTCCGACGATCTCGACGCTATGAACCGTGACTTCTTTTTGGCGAATGTCGCTATAAGCGTTCTCGTGATGGCGGGGCTCATTGTATGGATTTGCCTGGGAGGAGATGTCAATGCCCTTTATTAAGAAGACGAACGGGAAGTTCACTACCGAAGACAAGGTCAAGATGTTCCAGCAGATGGGTTCCGTGGGCGCGGTGCTTGCGCTTGCGTTCGTGATTCTCATCGAGACGGGATTTGCTGGCGAATACAAGCCGCAGGCCGAAATAGGCCTTACCGCGATGATCGTGGTGCTTGCCGTCTCGCTTGTCGGGAGCATGTATTTCAAGCGTAAGCTGTAGCTAGATTTCCAGGTCGGCGGAATAGACGCTTTCTGTCGTTCCGTCGTCGCATTCGAATAGCAGGCTGCCGTCGTCGCGCATGTCGACGATGCGGCCCGTTTTCTTTAATACGCCCTTACCGCCATCGCGGTTTTCGTCGGTGCAGCGGTTGTTCACGACAATGGTGCCTCGCGCACCGATGAACTTGTCCATCTTGCGCCACGCATCGACCCAGGGGCGGATTCCGAAGGCGCGGAATTGCCCGACGGCGCGCTCCAGGTTCCCGATTAGCGCCTGGAGCAGCTTTTCGCGATTTACCTCGTGGCCCGCGATTTCTTTAAGCGTGGTAACAGACCGCCCGAGATTCGCGTAGTCTGCCGGATTGCTGTTCACGTTGATTCCTACGCCCATGCTGATGGCGGGTTGTGGCGCGGAACCCGACTCTGCGGATTTTATATAAACTAACTCAGCGAGAATCCCGCAGAACTTGCTTTTGCCGCAGAGAATGTCGTTGGGCCACTTGACGGTGACTTTCCCGATGTCTTGGTTCCCGCGACCCTGCGCGTTGGAGGTATCTTGCAAGTCGCGGAAAACCTCAGCGAACGTAAGCGCTGCGACCTGCGTAACCTGCGGTGCCGAGGCGAGCGGGATGCCGTCGAGCGGGACAAGAATGTTAAAGTAGAGGTTGAGCCCTGCGGGGGAGGCCCAGGTACGTTCGTGTCGCCCGCGGCCCGCCGTTTGCGTGTCGGCGACAATCAACGTGCCGGGGACGATGTCGCCGACGGCGGCGCGAGCCTTCATCAGGCTGTGCGTACTTTCAATGCTTTCGTAAAGGATTGCCGGGGCGTTACCGAATCCGGTAAGGCGCCAGTCAGTGAATCTTGATTCGAGTGAAAACATCTCTCGACTAATTGTCTTCTTCCTGCTTTTCCTGCAGTTCCTTGAGGGCTTCTTCGGGGAAGATCACGAAGAACTCACGCTTCTTGTCTTCGAAGAGCTGCAGCATGCGTTCCTGTTCGAACTGCTCGCGGTCGATGTTCTGCATGAAGAATTCGTCGCGGGCAAAATCGCGCGTGGTCATCAGTTTCTTGATGTCTTCGGAAAGGTCCATGTTGTCCCACAGGATGTAGTAGGACTGCACGTCGAGGCTCCCGAAGATGTCCACGTTCAGCATGATGGAGTTGTTCTTGCTGGAATCTACAAGCTCGACCTTGGTCTCTCTCTTCTCGGGTCGGAAAATTTCCACGTCGCTGACCGGCCGCGTAAGGTCGGCCGGTGCGTTTTCGGCCCATACGCCAGAAACGAGCGCAAAGGTTGCAATTGCGCCGTAGGCCAGGGAACGGATTGTTGTCTTAATCAACGTCATGCTATCAATATAAATCTTAGTTGCCCAAAAAGGTAGCCCGTGCAAAATGATGTGAGCAAAAAAGCTCAAATATGGCCTAAATTGCCAGGGGCATCCAGGGCTTTACCACGTCTATGGAGGTCAGTTTGCCCTGTTTTTTCCTCCGGATGGCCGCGGCGGCGATCATCGCTCCGTTATCTGTACTGAGGCTCCTGTCCGGGATGCAGAAACGGATTCCGTGCTTGCTGCAGTAGTCTTGCAGGCGGGTGCGCAGCCATGCGTTAGCGCTCACGCCGCCGCCCACTACGAGCGTCTTCATGCGGGTCTTCTTGAGGGCGGTGATAGTCTTTGTGACGAGGCTGTCCACGATGGCGTCTTCGAGGCTTGCGCAAATGTCGCCCAGGTTTTTCTGGATGAATTCGGGGTCGTGCGTTTCGGTATAGCGGAGTACCGCCGTCTTTAGACCGCTGAACGAGAACTCGCAGTTGTCGCGGGTGTGCAATGCTCGCGGGAATTCCACGAACTTGCGGTTCCCGTTCTGGCCGAGACGGCTGATGGTGGCGCCCGCCGGGTACTTGAGCCCGAGGAGCTTGCCGCACTTGTCAAACGCTTCGCCGGCGGCATCGTCGCGGGTGCGCCCGATGCTAGTGTACTTGAATCCGGGCTCCTCCATCACGAGTTCGGTATGCCCGCCCGAGACGGTGAGCGTGAGGAACGGCGGCTCGATGTCGGGGTTGCTGAGCCATGCGGCGGCGAGGTGCCCTTCCAGGTGGTTCATGCCGTAGGCGGGAATCTGCAAATCGCGGGCAAGTCCCTTGGCAAAGCTTGCACCAACAAGGAGCGGACCCATGAGTCCCGGGCCGGTCGTGAACGCGATGGCGTCGATATCCTTGAGGCTGATGCCGGCTTCCTTGACGGCGGCTTCGGCGATGGGGGCAATCTTTTGCAGGTGGGCTCGCGCCGCAATCTCGGGAACGACGCCCCCGTACAGGGCGTGTTCGTCAATCTGGCTGTACAGCGGGTTCGAAAGGACTTTGAGTGGTTCGTCCTGCAGCACGGCGCAGGCGGTCTCGTCGCAGCTGGATTCGATTCCAAGCCAAATCATTCTTCGTCGTCCTCCTCGTCTTCTTCTTCGCCGTAATCTTCGTTGGTCTTGTTGATGACCACGGGCGGCTTGACTTCCTTGCGTACGAGGGCGACCTTGTCGGGGATGACTTCGATGGCCTTGATGGACATGTCGCGGTTGATTGCCTGCGGAAGCTTGAGCTTGACGGTCGGGGCGAGGCTGTCGACGTCTTCGATGGCGAAACGGTTGTATTCGATGAACAGTTCGAGGTTCTCGCCGCTGATGGAATCAAGCACCGCTTCGCCGCCGGTAACCTTGACGGAAACGGTGTCGGGCTTGAGGCTTACCAGCGACTTGTCGAAACGGCCAATCAGGCGTACCGGGATGTTCTTGAATTCCTTGGTCGCAATCTTCTGGACGTTCACCTTGATGGAAATGCTGGAATCGCTCGGCGTCACGTAGGCGGGGAACTGGCCGAAGTTGAGCGGGACGGAGAATGACCTGCTTTGCTTGAGCGTGTCGAAATGGATGGAGTCCGTGGGAATTTCGAAAATGCGGGTAATGGCGTTGCGTGCGCCCGAGACGGTCACAAAATTGGGTGACAACGTGGGTTCGTCGGCGAGCAGGTAGCCTGCCGCGGTGCTGAACGACGCATTGGCATGGACGGGGATTTCCCTTTCGATGCGCGTGTCAAGTTCGAGGTCGATGAACAGGAGCTGGTTGTCGGGTTCCACGAACCGGATGTTCGGGAAATTCGGTGCGGAGAAGTTGCGTGCGTATATGTGCTTGCGTGTCGCCCCGAGCTCGGCATCCTGGAGGTCGATAATGATTGAGGCGACGGAGGAATCGCCGAGGTTGATGCGGCTGCGCATGCGCATCAGGTTAAAAGCTTCGCCCTCGACCGTCACGGACAACGTCTGGGGCGGCTTGGAGGCTATCGCGAGCATCTCGGGTAACTTGACCAGCCTTACGGGAACGTCCATCGTCATCTGGAACGTGTTGAAAGACATGACGTACAGCCACAGCGCGATGGCGAAGATGAATGCCGTAATCTTTAATCCGAGGTGTTTCATAATTGCCTTGTATAGAACCCCATAAAAAATAATTATATTCCAGGCGTGTTCGGACAGCTAGGCTACTTAATAGCGGAATCTTTCCGCGGTTGGAAACAGCAGCGGACGGTTATTTTGCCGTCGCTTATCACGATATTTCTTTGTTCGTTACTGCTCGCGTCGTCGCTGGTGGCCCTGTGTGGCGTGGTTCGCCTGCTCGAGACCGAAAAAGCTCTCTATTCCGTAGAGGCGTTCCTCCCGGGCGAAATTCCCGCCGACTCCGTTGAGACCATAAAGAAGGACCTGCTGCGCACCAAGCATGTAGGCTCGGTCGAGTACGTGAGCGCCGATTCCGCCCTGGCCGATTTCCGTAGGCACTTCAACGGCGAAATGCTTGACCTGGTGGAAGGGAACCCCATACCGCCCTTTTTCCGCATCCGCCTCGACGACGAGAGCCTGAATCCGGTAGACCTCATCGATGTCCGCAACGCCATCGGCCGTACGGGCAATTTTGAAGAAGTCCAGGCCCCGGTGGAATGGGTCGAGAAGATTTCTGCCTGGAAGTTCAGGATGGTTTTCTGGCCGGTATGCCTGAGCATCCTCTTGCTTGTTACGCTTTCCCTGATTATCTGCAATTCCGTAAGGCTTTCGCTCTTGAGCCGCAAGCTTCTTGTCGAGAACATGAAATATGCGGGAGGGAGCTACGCGTTCATCGAGTTCCCGTTCGTGCTGGAAGGGTTCATGCAGGGCTTGCTCGGTAGCGGAGGTGCTGCACTCCTTCTTGTTGTGCTCATGAACTCCGTCGAGGAGGCCTTACCGATGGTGGGCACCTACATGGCGGGGGCAGGTTCGCTGCTTGTTCTCGTGGTGCTGATGGTGAGCGTCTTGTCTGCCTATTTTAGCTTCCGCACGGTGCGCAGCTTTTTGCTCGCGACGCGGAATGAACAGGTTGGCTGATGTTGTCTGCCCGCCTTGTCGCCTTGATGTTGTGCCTGCTTGTGGGCGTATCCATGGGAGCCCCCAAGAAGACGGACGCCCAGATCAAGGAACAGAAGACCGCCCTCAAGAAACTGGAATCGGACCTCGCCAAAAAGCGCAAGGAAATTGCCCAGCTCGAAAACGAGGAGAAGGGCGTGCTCAACACAATTTCGCTGTTGGACCAGAACCTGAACCAGACCCGCACCTACATCACGGAACTCTCGAAAAACGAGGTGCTTGTTCAGCGGGCGTTGGACCAGCTGGTTCACGATATCGATTCCCTGGACGCAAAGATTGCGGCCCGCAAGGAAACGATGAAAAAGCGCGTTAGAACTTTGTATGTAAGCGGCCGCGGAACCGAGGCCAAGGCCCTCTACAGCCTACTTACGCAAGAAGACAATCCGGATCGCCAGGCCTATTGGGTGCACCGCATACTGAACCAGGACCGCGAAGAGGTGGAAACGCTCACGCGCATGGTCAAGGAACGCGACGAGATGCGGCAACAGCAGGCCTCCCACCTGGTGGACCTCGCCCAGCTGCGCAGCAAGAAGGCCGCCGAGGAAAAGGGCCTTGTAAGCCAGATGAGCGGGCAAGAGAAAATGCTCATGAGCCTCAAGCACGACAAGGCGATGCAGAGGCGCGCGCTGGAAGAGTTTGAACGTAACCAGAAGGTCATGCTTGCCTTGATCAAGAAACTCGAGGAAAAGCGCAAGAAAGAAATTGCCGCAGCCAAGAAGGCGGAAGCCGAAAAGAAAAAGAAGGCCAAGGGCAAAAAAGAAAAGAAGGAAGTCGTAAAGCCGAAGGCGACGGTCGCCACGACGGTCAAGGGGCCCAAGTGCATGCCGCTGGAAGGCGAAATCATCAGCCAGTACGGCCTGCAGGAGCATCCGGTACTCCATATTGCCACGCGTAACCTCGGTATCGAAATTCGCGGCAAGCGGGGCAAGGCGGTGCGTGCCGCCGCGGCCGGGACGGTTGCCATGGTTGCCGAAATCGACGGCCGCGGCCCCTCCGTAATCATCGAGCACGAAGGCGGTACCTATTCCGTATACGGACACCTGCGCTCCATCCGCGTCCAGGAGGGTAAAGAGGTGCGTAATTGCGAAGAAATCGGCGAAGTCGGCGATATTGCAAGCTTAAATGGAATTAAATTGTATTTCCAAGTTAGTGAGGGGACCCAGACGGTGGATCCTCTCCAGTGGTTGAAGCAAAAATGATCGAGTATCGACTGAATGGCCCCGCGTCGCAAGAACGCCAGCGAATCCGCCTGATGGCGGCCCTTCGCGAGAACCGATTCCCGCAATCGATTCTTATTGACGGTCCTGCAGGCATTGGCAAGAAGGCCCTCGCTATCGAGGTGGCCAAGGCCCTGCAGTGCAGCGACCCGAACATGCGCCCTTGCGGGCATTGCTTTGGCTGCAAGATGGCTGTCGACCGTGGCGTCACCGACAACTGGGTGATTCCCATGGAAAGCAAGGAAGCCCACGCGAAAAGCTCCGACGACGTATCGGCTGGCAGTACCGCCAAGACGGTCGAGGACTTTAAGCAGGCCTACATCGAAGAAATTTTCAAGAATCCCTACAGGATTGACGTGTTCAGCGCCGGTGCCGAAATCTCGGTCGGCCTCATCCGTTCCATGACTTCCGCCTTCGCACTCAAGGGCGACCGCGTGCGCGTGGTCATTGTCGCCGAGGCGGACCGCATGAACGATTCCGCGTCGAACGCCTTCCTCAAGACTCTGGAAGACGTCCCCCCGAACACCTATTTCATCTTGACCACATCGTCCCGCGAGAAGATGCTGCAGACAATCCGCAGTCGCTGTCTCGCCTTGCACTTGCTGCCCCTGTCCGACGACGAAGTTCGCAGCGAGACGCTTCGCATGCTGGGCGAGGACGCCGATGCCGACGAGGTGACCGACGATGCCGTCGGGCTTTCGGTCGGGTCTCCGGGCAAGGCGCTTTACTATGTGGGTGCCGGTAAAAAGTGGTGCGAACTTGCCGCCACGTTCGTGAAGGGCTCCCTGCTGGCGGACTACTACGACCTCTTTGCCAAACTTTCTGAGGCCGAACTGGACGAGGCCGCCGAGGCCAACCGCTTCCTCGAGGTGGTTTCGTTCCTCATTTCGGATTTGATGCGCGCGAAGTCCGGTGCCAAGCTGCGTATCCCTGCCACGACGGCCCTCGTGAACATCGATGCGTTCCCGCGGGTAGATGTTGCCGCGCTCGAGCGTGCGCTCGAAACCGTGCAGGAGACCATGAGCCGCGTGGCGAGCCGCCGTACGGCTCCTCCCATGCTGTTGCAGTCGCTTTCCATCAAGCTTTTTGAAGGATGCAAGTGATGGAAGATCTGGTCGCCTCTACGCTTTCGCAGGAACTCAAGATCCCGCACCTCGTGGCGAGATTCCTCGTGTCGCGCGGGGTGACGAACGTGTCCGACGCAAGCCGCATTCTGTGCGGAGCCAAGGACGACGTGCTTGACCCGATGCGCATCATGGGCATGGACGGCGCTCTCGACTGGATTCTCAAAGTCCGCGATTTGCACGAAAAAGTTTTCATCTTTGGCGACTACGACCTGGACGGCGTGACCTCGGTGACGCTTTTGACGCGTGGACTCAAGGAAATCGGGGTGGAATCGGAGTGGCGCTTGCCTAACCGCTTTGGCGACGGGTACGGACTTTCGATGTCCGCGGTCGACGAGATGTTCGAAGCCGGAGCGCGCTATGTGATTACCGTGGATACGGGCATAACCGCGAATGCCGAAATCGCCCACGCCAAGGAACTCGGCATGGCCGTGATGGTCATGGACCATCACCAGCCCAGCGGCGAAGGGCTGCCTGTCTGCGACGTGCTCCTTGACCCGCACCAGGAAGGGGATTCCTACCCGAATCCGGAACTTTGCGGCGTAGGCGTTTCGTACAAGTTTATGTGCGCGTTGTATGCGAAACTTGGACTTCCCGAACCCGAGAAGTACCTGGACCTTGTCGCGCTCGGAACGCTTGCCGACCTGGTGCAGATGACTCCCGAGAACCGCTATTTTACAAAATCCGGCCTGCGCCAGCTGCAAAAGAGCGAGTGGCCCGGCCTCCAGGCGATGTATTCAAACCTCATGAAACCGGGCAGCGCCGTGGGCGGCATCGACGTGATGTACAAGATGGCCCCGCTCCTGAATGCCCCCGGCCGCATGGAACGCCCCGACCCTGCGCTCAAGCTGTTGCTTTGCGACGACCGCAAAGACGCTCCCGCCCTGCTTTCTGAACTCAAGGACTGGAACTCGCGCCGCAAGCAAAAGGAAGCCGAGATTACCGAGATGGCGGTGGAGCAGGTGCACAAGGTCTATGGCGACAAGATTCCCACCGTCCTCGTGGTTGCTGGCGACAACTGGCATGTGGGAGTCATCGGTATCGTTTCCGCAAAACTCGCCCAGGAATACGGCCGCCCGGCCGCTGTTCTCTCCGTGGCCGATGGCATGGCCCATGCGAGCGCACGCGCGGTACCGGGCTTCAACTGGCACAGGGCCCTTTTTGAATGCCGCGACCTCTTTGACCGATGGGGCGGACACGCCAACGCCGCGGGATTCTCGCTCTCGGCAGACAAGGTCGACGAACTGCGTGAACGCCTGGAAGAATCGGCGCGCGAGCAGGGCTACAACGGCGAAACGCCTGCCGCCGACGAGCTGCACTCTTTCGACATCCGCATCGCCTTGCGCGAACTTGTCGTGGACGGCCTGCAGAACGTGGACTCCGCCGCGGTGAGGTTCCCCGCACAGACCCGCGAGCATACGGTTCTCGAGTACTTCGACCTGATGGAACCCTTTGGCGGGAACTTCCCGTACCCGACCTTCCGTGCCGACGGCGTGAAGGTCCACCGCCTCCGCGAACTCCGTGGCGGCCACCTCCAGATGGAAATCTCCCAGGCGGGAAGCCGCATCTACCCGGCCATCGGTTTCGGCCTGCGCAAGTGCAAGTCAAAGATCGGTGCCCACCAGAACGTCTCGATTGTATTCGAGCCGACGTGGAATTACTATAACGGGCGCAAGTCGCTCCAGCTCTGCATCAAGTCCATCGAATAGGCCCTTATGTTCTGGCGCAATTTCCCGCTCATTGTGATGTTCCTTGTTTTCGCGGGGCTCCTGTACGTGCTGTTCAGCATCCCGCGTTCCGTCCCCAAGCCCGTCGTGCCTTTTGTTCCCGAGCCGGAAGAGGACGCTCCCGGGTTCAGCGGCCGCGTCGTGATGCCGGGCATCGACGACATCTACGTTCTCGATAATTCGGCGGGCCGCGACATAGGCCAGCTGGTGCGCTTTTTGCAGGGCCGTGCCGCAGGGCTGCACTACCTTGCCGCGGAACATTTCCGCAACCTCCGCAAGGCACGCCGTTCCTCCGCTAAAAAGAATCCCATGGCCGACGACATCCTGGTCGGCGTCCGCATGACGCTCGATTCGCTGGGTCAGTTCTCGCTCGACGAGTTCGTCTTCTCCAATACGGAAGACGAGGCCTTCAAGAAGGCCTTTACCGACCATGTGCAGTATTACTGGCGATACCCGAAAAGCGATTCCGGCAAGCTGGAATTCTGGGTACCCATCCGCTGGATGGCGGAATACTAGGCCTTCAGAATCTTGAGCAGTTGTTCGGCGCGCTTCTCGATGAGGATGAACGCTTCGAACATGCGGGCTTCGCGCCACTTGGTGAGGTACTTGGCGCGCCATTCGGCGGCGACCATGTCCGGAGCCTCGGGGGCGTCCTCGTTGCGGTACCACACTTCCTTGGTGATTTCCTTGATCATGTCGCCCATTTCGGCGGCAGGCTGCAGGCTGCCCTTGCAAAGCAGCAGGGCACGCAGGTTGTCGAGGAGGATTTCGTCGGTGGGGGAGTCGGAATCGTCGCGGGCGCAATCCCAGATTTCGCCGCGGTGGCGTTCCGTCCAGCCCATCAGGTGCTCTTCCGTCTTGGTCAGCTCGCCCTTGGCAAGCTTTTCTTCTACCGCCTCGCGCGGGTAGTAGATGCTGTTGGGATAGAATTCGATCATGTCCGACCTCGCAAAGTTGAACAATGCCCAGGGCGGGACTTGAACCCGCACGAGGTTGCCCCCAAGGGATTTTAAGTCCCCAGTGTCTACCATTCCACCACCTGGGCAGGTTGTGCGGTGCAAATATAGCAAAAGTTGACCCCGCATTTTTTTGCTAGATTGTTGGCATGAACGCATTTATACGTACCCTCGCCCTGCCGCTTATCGCCGTGGCGGCCCCCGCGCTTGCCTACGACGGCGACATGGACATCTACCACGAGTTCAAGGAACAGCTCTCGCTGATTCGCGACGGTTACGTGGCCTGCCTCAACATGGTCATGGAAACGGCCACGGAAAACGATGAGGAGGGCTGGTTCAAGATGCGCGACCGCGGCGAGGCCGCGACCTGGAAGGACATCGAGTACGACGCCCCGGCCAAGGACCAGCTGCCGCACGTGACCCTCGAGGAAATCCCCTACGGGTTCCGCATAAACGGTTCCGACGGGGCCTACAAGGTAGACGCGAAGGTGCGCGTGGTGACCCGCGATTCCGACATCTTTTACGATGTGCAGTTCGCCAAGGGGAGTAACGGCCCGGGCAAGGAAATCTTTGGCGAGGTGTTCCGAAACGACCGTGTGGTGTTCTACGACGAGTCCAGCCCCTGCAAGCGGCAGTCGGTCACCTGCGTGCACGAATACGCCAAGGGAACCCTCGGAAAAGTGAAAAAATAGGGTTTTTGACGCGAAAAAGGGATTTTTATCACAATGGTAAATAAAAATTTACCGCTTGCTGGATTTTTTGTATATATTATAGATTGCCTAGAGGCAGTATTTATACGAGGAGCGTGCCGATGAAATTGGCTGATAAACCCGGAAAAAGGGGTGTTACCCTTATTGAGGTTCTCGCGGTGGTGACCATCATGGGAATCCTTTCCGGTATTGGCGTTGCAAGCCTCAGGTCGGCCATGATGAACAGCCGCATCAAGGACGCGGGCATCAACGTGACCGCCTTCATGGAACGCGCCGCAAACGAGGCGACCCGCCTCGGTACTAAGCTTTGCCTGACGGCGGGCAACCAGACCATGACGCTCTACAAGGGCGAATGCACGACTACCCAGAAACTAGACGACAAGATTACCGAGCTCAAGCTTGACGCGTTGAACACGTTCATAACGACCAGCAATAACGTGAACTGCCCGGAACTGCCTGCGGACAAGAATACGCCGGCCTCCAGCTTGACGCTCACCCCGAAGGTCGGCGTGTCCCCGATTCCTGCGGGCTGCTTTTTGATCCGCTACGGGAATTCCGACCGTTTTGCCTCTTCCATCAAGCTTTCGACCAAGTATGGCGTGTATTACAAGTTGAGTTACGATTCGGGTTCCAGCTGGTTTGAACCGTAGGTGGTGTTATGGATAAGATTTTCAAGAACAAGAAGGGTTTCGGCATAACGGAGGTGCTTATTTCGGCCTTCGTGCTGGGCTTGCTCTATATGGCCATCCTCCACATGCAGACGGGTAACCGTGAGGCCCTGTTGCGTATCCGCGGCCGTGACGGCGCCATCGAGGTCGCCCAGCAGGTGCTGGATTCGCTGAACCGCATCGGGATTGCATCGATTCCCGACCCAACAAGCGCTGCCGAGGGCGACGGGAACGTTCTGGATGGGAACTACGTCTTGGAACTGCCGAAAATCAGCCGTTCCTGGGACAGGAGCGACAAGGTGGGTGGAGGCCAGACTTCCATCGAGTACACCCCGGTTATAACGGTCTCCCCGACGTCGGAATTTACCGCTACGAATTCGTCTTACTATGAATCTGTGAGCCATGTGTATGCGAAACAGGTGAACGTGCAGGTCTCGTGGCAGTTCAAGGGGTCAAGACAGTCCGTCAACTTGACCTCCGTTATCCGCTAGGTCGGGCCCCTTTGGGGGTGAAAATGCGTTCCAAATCACGTTTTCCGTGAAAAAATTGCAAAAATAAACGTGATTCGCGCCATAATGAAAAAAAAAGTTTATTTTTCGTAATACGGAATGTGTGGGTATGCATCCCGTGTTTTTCGGTATGCTCAACGTATATGAGGAAACGATGAACCAGGCTAGTTTCAAACCAATGTCGAAATCCCGCAAGTCGGGCTTTACCCTCATGGAACTGTTGGTGTATATCGCCATCGTGGGCATCGTGGTTATTGTGGCTGGCCAGGCGTTCAGCAATTCCACCAAGATGCGCGTACGTACCCAGAGTATGCTTAAGGCTTCCGAGGTCGCGGAGAACGTGGCGACGCTATTCCGTGCCGACGTGGCGCAGACCGGCGCCAAGAGTTCTATGGAAGCGGGCTCGGTAGAAGGCGGGGATAAATTTAATCCGGTGAATGATAGTGTTTTTATGCATCCTGTTGACCTGACCGATCCGAACAAGATAGATTCTTCATCTTTCAGTGTTACGGACGAATCTGGTTTTAGCAACTTGAAGATGCGACGCATGCGCTACGATGATGATGGACATTATGTAGCGGTTGAGGAAGTGAACTGGTTTGTTGAAAATGGGACGCTCAAGCGCAGCTGCCGTACACTTTTGGGAACGCAGGATGAAGATAATTGCAAAAGTGCAACTGCAGCTGCATCCAAGAATGTCGCTGTTGAAATTGCGACGGGCATTACCAAGTTTAAGGTAATCCCTGCTTTGCCGGGAGTTAAAGCCGGTGATGACGCCCAGGTATTTCCTCCGTGTACGGGGGGCTCCTGTTCTGAAGAATTCCGCATGGTTCCTAGAACAGGGGAGGCGGATTATGTTGGGACGTCAATAAGCTCCACCGCAGACCACAAGGCCGTAAGCCTTTCTGGCTTTTCGACCAATTATCTGAAGAATACGAATGATGAGAATAAGAACGGAAAATTAGTGAATCAGGTACTTGCGTCTGAAAATGCTGATGTTGCCGGATCGGCATGGAACGGTCGGTGCTATAAGCTGACGTTGAATCCCCAGACGGAATATGAACTTTCTTTTTCTTTGTCAGATGCTGGGGTGTTTGAAAAGTCCCGATTGTTTGTTCCGGGACGTGACCTGATGTCTGTGGGGTTTCGTTATACGAAGGACGGAACGAAACCGGCGGAATTGGACGATTTCTTTTTCTACCCTCCTGTGGATGAAAATTCTGCAGGTACGCGGACAATGCGCTTTAGTGTGACTAAACAACTCAAAAGTGTTTGCCTTGCGTTTACGTTTGTCAGTTATTCGCCCCTTGCTGCAGATGGAAATGTGACCATTTCGGATTTGCGCCTGAAGAAAGTTGAATCGGCGAATTACAAGTTTGACTATCCTGAAGGTTCGTTGACTCTCAAGGACAAGGCCAACGTGAAGGCGATGAGGCTTGTCTTTGGCGTGCAGCGTAACGGGGAAGAGGGAACAGATTCCCTGATTGTACGCATTCCGAGCAACGGCGTGAAGGACTAGGAGGAGATTATGTTCTTAGACGAAAGACGAATGACGAAAGACGAAAGAACGACGACTGCATCCTTCTCAAAGGCGGGTGTATCGCTCGTTACGGTGCTCCTCTTTATGCTGGTGGCGACTATCGCCGCTACGGCCACGTTCAAGTGGCTTACCTCCGAAGGTCGCTCTTCGGGATCCCGCATGCAAAAACAGGCGGCATTCCAGAGCTCTATTGCCGGCATTGAGAATGCTCGTGCGTGGATGACGTATAATGCAAACGACGTGGGCGCCCTTATCAAGCAGTATAAGGATACGGGAAATAAAATCAAACTGAATGATAGGCTTACACCATGGCTGCGTGCGAACCAGAATTACGAAGTATGGCTTACGGGTGTGAATACGGGCAGCACGCACAACTTCAAGTTGAAAATCCTTTCTTCGGGCAAGTCTGCTGGTGGAGCGGTTCATAACGAAGTCGCAATATTCAATGTGGATGGTCTTTATCGGGTGCAGATTCCAGAGGAAACGGCAAGTATTGATTTTGATAAAGCTCTTTTTGGTGAAATTGGCGGTGATCGTGTGACGAACTCTCCGACAATCCAATCGGCTGTCATAAATGGAAATTATCAAGGAAACCAGCCGAGGGTTACAGACAATCTTTTAATTACTGGAAATGCATACATAGAAGGAAGCGTGTCCGGGCTTGCAGGGGCTGATTTGTATGTAAAGGGAAATTTCTCGATAAACGGTGCTAGTTCGTTTGGTGGTGCGAATAATGTTGCTTATATTGGTGGTAGCGTTACTAATTGTGCTGGGCAAAAATTCTCTGCAGGTGGCGATTTGCTTGTAGAGGGAAGCTTCTCTGGAAATTGTGGTGTTGATGTTGGAAAGAACTTTACTATAGGAGGGACCTTAAATCGTACAAATGATAATGGGGATTTTAAAGTAGGGAAAAATCTGGTATTCAAGGATAATGCCTCTTTTAATTGGGCTGGAGAAAAAAATTATAGCACCACGGATGGGGTTGGAAAATATACGTATCTTTCAAAAGTTGAAGGTCTAAATTCTAATGGTGCTAGAAAGATTAATTTAGGTGAGAAAATCTATCTCTATAGCGGTTTTAATGTGAATCATTGCCCGAATAAAAATAACGGGGGTGATTTTAGACCGACAAATTGTTCTTACTGCGAAGGCTTTTTTTCTACATGTGATGGTGATGGCTCTGACACGACAAAAAGGTATTTCTCTTTTAGAAACACATCTAATGGAACCAACTTCCAATCGATTGTGCAAACAAGTACAATCTCTACTTGGGATAAAGATGATAATGTCCTAAAAAACGTAAGTGACAACTATTGGGCAAATATTGCCAGAATGAGATCTTTAGGAAAACTGATAAAAGAAGCTGACAATAAAGTACCTCAGCCGATATTGTTGAAGGATACGGCGAGATGGATAGATGGGCTGGCAAATAAGTTCTGTGGTCTTGATACAAGTGGTAGGTTCAAAATGACCAATGGAAGAATCGATAGCCTGAATACATGCTATGAAGACGCTTTGAAAGAAGACAAATTGTATAAGGGATTCTTGCCGATTAAGTGGAATTCATCCGAATTGGTTAGCCCTGCGCCAACACATGAACTGAAATATAAATTTATTTTCTATGCAACGGAAACGTTGGGACAGGTTAACTTGCCTCCGACAGCGAATGACGCTGCAAATATGGGTATTGTATTTTTGTACCTTAGGAATGGTGGTAGGCATGCTATGGGTAATACAAGTAAGGTATATAATTACTTTATTTACTCCGAAGGCTCGAATTCTGCAGGAAGTGACGGAAAATCGAATTTGTATTTGTCGGATATCCCCATTAGTGGGGCTATTATAATGGGGAAAACGACGCCGAATGGCACGACTGGTTCCAAGATAAATATTTCTGACGAAGATGTTACGCTTAATTATAAGAAAGCAGTCCTTGATGCGTTGGCTACTGCAGGTCTTATTGAAGAAAATGAGGAGTATACGGCCCTTGCGAGAGCTGGCGAAGCTGTGGTGCCAGAAGTGAATGCTGCGGCTGCTGCAGATGACTATTACATTGCCGCAGCACCTCAGCTGAACATTACGTTGGAATCTCAGTATGAGAATAACGAGCCTCTTCCGTCAGATGATGATCAAGAGGAATTGTCTCAGTCCTATATAATTTTGCCGCGAGTCATATATTTGCCGACAAATCCGTACGGAAGATTGACGGATTACTTTAACGTGATTAATTTGAACGTTAAAAACACCGCCTTGCAGAAGAGTGATGCCAAAATTACGGGATGTGAAAAAATTCCCAAGACGACTCTGCTTTACGATAGGGATAATATAGCTACGGCAAAGTCCTTGCCATATGGTTTGCACGAATGCCATTATGAAGACAATGGGCAAGATATCCCGTTCTATATCTTTGTGAGTGGCAATGCGGTGGGATCCTTGCCTGAAGTTCGATTTGACTCGACCTACAAGGAAATGGGTTCGAATACTGTGAAACACGCCGCGTTGATATGCCCTGTGGGCTCGGATGAAGAATTTAGGGTGAAAGTGTCAAAGCCTGATGATTTGCCTGCAGGCAGTCATTGGACGATTACGCCAGAAGCAACATACGAGGGAACCTGCGGTAATACGTCTTCGTTCTGTATATTTAAGTTACATTTTAATACAGATTGTTCGTCACCTAAAAATCTTTTCAGGGTTGAAACGAGTGATGCGACTGAGGGTACCGTTGATTTCCAGATTATGGAATGTACAGGATGCCAGACGGGATACCCGTCGGATGCGCATTTCTCTATATCCAGTTCTTTCTTGGTGAATCGAAGCGGTTTGCTGTCATATTGCTCTGGACCGGGGGCAGGAACAGAAGAGTGTAGTGCGGGCGGAGCCTATTATGAAAGAATGCAGCCTGATTGGCCGGACTGTGAAGATGGTGGAAATTCTTGGGTCAGGGCAGTCGGTTACAATAGTACAGTGACGAATAACTGCGCTCTTGTTGATTTGAATGAGTCGTGGACTTGTGGTATTTCGAGCGACATCAAGTTTGAGGCAATGGAGTCGGGAGTCCCGGTAGGCTGTGAGGCCATTATTCCTCCAGAGGCAACAAACCATTTAGCGCAATCCAACTTGGTTGCTGGAAATACAGGAAATCTATACGCCCAATTGAAAGCAAAAAAAGTTCAACTCAAGGTGAAATTTGCAGGAAATGTTCCTACTGGGGCAAATATCTCCGTTTCTTCAAATCGGTTCGCTACAGACCAAATCTGTTCTAATGTGAGCGAAGGATGTAGTTATTGGCTGTTTGCCGGTGATGATGTTAGTTTGACAATTAGTGCAGGTAGTAAGGCTGAATTTTCATATTGGAAATGCAATCCGGATGAGAGCGTAAATTGCGTGTCTGAGGAACCGTTCTCTGGTCAAGTGTTCACGATTCCTGCGGTGAGTGGCGATAACGAAATTGTTGCATGGTTTGGTCAAAAAGATAAGCATTGCTTCTTTGACGAGTTTACGACGGCCAAGGAATGTACTGGTATTGGTGATGATTGGCAGTATTGCTTCAATTATTGCAAAGATGACGCGTTGGAAGAATGTAAAATTGGTAATGGGGAACTTACGGACAAGGCAAAGTGGATTGTCCTTGGAGATAGTGGTTTCAGAGCGAAACTGCAGTATAGCGATGGCAGAATTTGGCTTGACAGTTCTTACAATCGCGCTAAGAAACAGTCTGAAGTTACGCCCTTGACGATTTTGAGTACTGCTCAAGCGGGCTTTTACGGAACGCTTTTGGCTCAATTCCAAGTGCCGCGTCTTGGTCGCGAGAGCGATGAAACCTCTGCAAGAGTGAATAAATCCGGCTTCTTGTTACGCTCGTCTGAGGATGCATCAAGTTATGTGATTTTGAATGTCTTTGCGAACAAAGATGGAAAACTGGTTGCTAAAGCATGTGTTGGTGGAAATTGCAGTGAAACAAAATTCTTGAAAGTGGGGCCGACGGATATATATGTTTCCTCGACAGATATAGTGACGATGTCAGTTCGAATAAGAAAGGTTGGCCCTAAGGATGAATTGGAGATTTTCGTTGTTGGTGGTTATTACGGAAACTATGAGACTGGTCGTATCCATATTAATTTGTCGGATATACCTGGCTACACGTCTTTGTCTACGGTGACGAATGAATATGTCGGTTTTAGTCTGGCGGATCCTGCTTTCAAAATTTATGACATTGGCTGGAAGAGCGATACTTACAATGCAGAATGCTGGAAGACCCCTCCGACCGTCAAATGCTCCTTCCGTGCGGCATACTTGGGTGGTATTGTCCCTTTGGGTAAAAAAGCTCAGCCATGGGTCGGACTCTCTAGTTGGTTCGATGGTAAGGATTGTTCTCCGCAGTATTATTACAAGGGTGATGATGCTTGCCAGAAAACGACTTCAGATTACGGCCAATGCAGCGATCTCTATACATTTGAAAAGAGCGGGGCGCATGGTGGGACTGAATCTCAATCGGCCAAGGTGGTTGTCCAAGAATGTAATGGAGCCTACATTACGGAACGAACAAGAAAACTTCTTTATACAGGAGAGGCTCTGTGTGGCTCGTTCTGGGTTGGGGCAACCAATGAGTGTAGCGAAAATCTGTCAATATTCTCTGGGACGCCGAGGACTCTTGCTCAGCATTCAGGATCGATGGATGAAAAAATTTATTCCGAGAGCACAGAACTGTTTGCATTGAGTGGCCATGCTAATATGAGATCGGCTACGTTGCAGGTGCTGCTGCAAAATGACGCAGCTAGCGAGGTGGAAGTGTATCTGCGTAGTGAAACTTCTTCTGCATATTATGGGGCAACTAAGATTGTGTACAGCAATCCGGTGGTCACAACCAATAGCACCGGCTCAGTTCTTTCCTTTAATGTTGATGAAATGTCGAATGTTGCGGGCTTTGACCCTGAGCATGTTACGGGGGTTATTATTCGCAATCTTGGATCGTCATCGATTACGGTAAAAGAAATAAAGACGAACTGTAACTTTGCTCCGGTTTTGTCCTGTGAAGATGCTAGGTATGACGCTGGTAAATTCAAGATAACTGTCAAAGCCAAAAATTCTACGAAGGCTTCATCATATAAAGTAACTGCGGAAGAAAATGGGGCTAGCGTTTCGGATTTAGGTCTTGATTATGATTGTGTGACACTTAAGAATTGTCTAGAACCCAATGTTCAGGGTAATATTGTTTTCAATACTGCTAATTACGATCCGTATAGTTCAGATGCGGTAAAGAAATACGTGTTTGAAGTGAGTATGAAAACTAAGGATGGGAATATCGAAAAGCATGTAGAAGGATCTCCTTGCAAGACGGATACGGTTGTTATATCCGGTGCGACGGCAGAATGTAAGTGGAATAACTATGATGGTTCTGAACCATATGAGATTGTTGAAGGTGACGGATTCCCGCCGTTCCGGTATAGCGTTGATTGCCCGCCGGGGAAGAGCTGCCCTTATGAGATAAGGTATGAATCCACCAAGATTCATGAAGGACCGAGTGGTACTAATGGATTTGTTTCCATTCCCAGTAATAAGACAAGTGATATTAATTCTGCGGAGCATCCGTTAACGGTTAATTCGCAATATACTGTAAGCCTCCGTAGCAAGAATGGCGGAGTTGCATTTGCCACATGTACGAAAACATTCAAAATAAAGAAAAAACCTGCGGCGGCATTGGCTTTGACATGTGGGTTGACAAACCAAACCAACAGGGTTGTGGGCGTTCAACAGTCTACTGCGGGTACAGTTTCTGCAACTGGTTGTGGTACTGGTGAAACCTGCACATGGGCTATAACGGAGGGGTCGAGTACGACTTCGATTGGTTCTGGTAATTTTGGAGAGACGCCGTATAGCTTTACGGGAGCGAATGAGGCTGGACTCCATACCTATAAATTTAAGGTATCTCGTGCTTCTGATGGTAGTGCAGATAGTTGCTCGTTTACGGTGGATTATCCGCTAAATCTTACTTGCGGAACGTTTAGTGATCCAGGAACGGCAACACCCGCTGCTGCTGGAGCGTCTGTTTCTCCGGCTTCGCCGACTGTTACCACTGGAGATGTGTCAGGCTGTAACGGAAATTGCAGTTATGAAGTTACTGGAGGAAATAATGTTTCCGGCGGTAGCGGAAGCAATTACACCGGAACAGGCACAATCAGTTCCTTCACGGATACAGGAGTTTCTGGTGCGACCGAGTATAATCTTGTGATTACGCATGGAACAGGGACTGCTGCGAAAACACTATCTTGTCCGTTTACTGTGACGTATGCATCGACGGAGCCTGCTGTGACATGTCATTGTGCAAGTGCTTGCGATAATGGGTGTAACAATATTGAAATGGCATCAAAGACGTATAATGATAATGCTCCGTACCATTGCGTCTTCTTTGTGTCCGCTGCAAAGTTGAATTTGGGAGATCACACTTCAAAACGACTGAAAATAAATGGGAGGACGTTTACAGGAAATTTGGGTGAAGTTTGTAAAAGTGAATCTGAATGTTCAACATGGCTGAGTAGTAATAGTGTAAGTTCTGTCGATGGCGGTTACTATATGTATTTGGGAGACGACTATAGCTATGCTGATGTCAGTTTTGCTTCTTCCTACGATCCTTGTGCGGCTGCTGTAAAACCGGTTCTTACTGCTTGCCCAGTAAAAGCTGATACGGTCGTTCCTGGAAGGGTTGTCGTAGTAACACCGACGCTATCAACTACCTGTAATACCCAAAGTGGTTGTACCTATACGATATCGGGCGATGCTGCGGCAACAGGCACTTATCGTTCAGGAAGCATTGAATTTACGGATGATGACGCCTCTAATGGTGCAAACAGAAGCTATAACTTAGTTCTGTCTACGAATAAAGGCAGCTCAAGTGCGTGTGCTTTTTCTGTGGCTTATAGTGCAAATGCAACGACAGATATTGTTTTGAAATATGGTGGTCCTCTTGTAAGTCTTTCTGCAGGAAGATATCACGTGTATTCAGATAATCCGAATTCTGGAGTCTTGCGCTGCGAAGCGGATGCTTCGACTACGGTCACTATAAACAATAATCAGGTAACTATTTCAACAAGTCTATCCTCAGTTAATGGCGTAAATCCGCGACCGACTGTTTATGCGAATGTCATTGTTCCTACTGGTAAAACTATAAGGTGTATGACAGACTGGTAAATGTCAAAAGGCTCCCTTCGCGGGGAGCCTTCTTTTATGCCGTAAAAATTCGTTAGTTGGTGAACAGGCGGAAAAATGACTGCTTGATTGCCCGTGTTTTGGAGGTTGGCTTGGGACTATTCAAAGCCCTTGGCGCGGCCTGCGTTCGGTATGTCTGTGATGTGCTCGTTACAAGTATATGTACATTTATAATGATATCGTGTTCAAGGTTCTTTTCGGGACTCCCGAAAACGAAAAGATTACGGTGGATTTCCTGAATCGCCTAATTATAGGCACAGTATTCGGCTCAAAAATCAGGAAAATGAGGTTTTTTACAAGATTGTTTGCCCTATTGCAGGAAAAGGCGAAATTGAGTATTCAGGTATACCTCTGAATGAAATTTAGCTGTCCTACAGACTCTTAAATATATCACATAAAAAGAACAAGCTTCCCGGTTTCCCAGGAAGCTGTTTTGTCTTATAGGAGAGACTTGTTAGAGAGAGACTTTGAACGTGTGGCCGCCAACCTTGACGAGGTACACGCCCTTGGCGCCGGTGAACACCTTCTGCAGGAATCCGAGTCCGCGGGTGGTGCGCACAACCTGGCCGAGAGAGTTCGTGACCGTGATGGCCATGCCCTTGGCGCCTTCGACGACGATGTAGTTGTCGGAAGACCTGTACACGGCAATCGCGGCGAGGCTGGCCTGTTCAACTGGCAGCGCAATCGTGGACGAAGAGCTCAGTTCGAACGATGCGGAGGAACGCACCACGGTGGAGCTGGAGGAACGATGGCGAGAGCTGGAAGAGCGGTGCGTGGGGGTGCTGCTGGAAGACTGGTCGACGACGGAGCTGGAGGATTCCGGTTCGGGACCCGAGCCGCCTTCGCCAGAGATGGTTATGTCGCCTGCGTTCGGGACGGCGTCGAAGTAGACGTAGCCGCCTTCAACCTTGGATTCGAGCTTGGCACCGGCCTGCGTCACGTTGGCGGTGGAACCGCTGTACTGCACGCGGATGGAAAGCGGGTAATCGTAGTCCGAAACATTGTCCTTGATGTTGTGGGTCAGCTTGACCGTGATGGTGCCGCTGCCGCTGGCTTCAACCTTGGCGGCCTTGCGTTCCTTGATGTACATGGCAACGTGACCCATCGGGGCTACCCAGATGTCCTTGTCGTTTTGCTGTGCCCACTTGAGGCCATCTTCAATGGAGCCGATCGGCGTGGGCGAGTAGGTGGCAGATCCGTTGTTCTTGCCCTCGAAACCGTGGGTGAGGAACGAAATCCAGCCGCCCTGCTGTACGGCCTTCTGCATGTTGCCCTTGAAGTCGTTCGTGCCGGTGGAACCAGTCATGATGGCGGAAGCCATTGCCCAGTCGCTAGGACCGTCCTTGCCCATCATGTCGGGCTGGCTCTGCCAGGAACCGTTGCAGATACGGCCAATGACGTAGTTCTGCAGCACGGCGCTCTTGTTCGGCACATTGCAGTTCGGATAGGCAACCGTGATGACGCCGTACTTCTGCTGGATCTTGCCTGCGATAGCCTGCTTCGAAGAAGCTTCTTCGCCGCTCATGTTCTGGCCGTGGGTGTTGCTGTGGCTTGCGATTTCGTGACCGTTCTTGGCCATGTTGCCGAAACCGTTCCAGTCGGGGCTCCAGTTCACCACCACGTTGAATGTGGCTTTGTAGCCGTACTTGTCGAACAACGGACCGCCGTCGCTCACGTGGCTCGGAGCGCCATCGTCAAACGTGAAAGACGCTGCGCCCTTGCGGAAACCGGACCAGGTGCCGATTTCGGCAGTCTGAGCAAACGCGGAACCCGCTACGAATAGTCCTACCGCAGATGCGGCAAAAATCATTTTTTTCATAAGAATGCTCTCCATAAACATGTTTATGCCTTTAAATTATGTTTTTGTGGGATTTATTGCTTATGCGCCAAAGCGTTTCCGTTGTATAGGTTTGCAACGGAAAAATGTCGTTTTTGACTCAAAAAAGGCTATTTTTGCCACTGTTGTTAAATTTTTACAGCATTCCCGTACGCCAAGGCGGTTCCGGCTCGGAGGCCGGAATGACGGACCCGCCATCTAGAATTCTATCATTGTCTACATGCTTTTCGACGAGATTGTGAACGACGCGTACGGGGAACGCGAATACCCGGCGCTATTGGCCCTGGCCCGCGAGTGGGCGCAGACGCGGCCTTTCGAGGGGTTGCGGGTACTGGCGGCGACGCCGGTCTTTAGGAATACGCTGTTGCAGTACCGCGCGCTCCTGGCGGGTGGTGCGGATCTCGTCGTTGGGGTTGCGGGTTCGGATGTCGGCGATGGCCCGAGTTCGGGCGCCGAGATGCCTTGCGACTTGGGCATCGTGGATGTCTTGCGTGAAAACGGGATTCCGGTAATTGGGGTGCAAAAAGCGCTCGAGATGGAGGCCGCTGGTTGCGGCTTCGACCTGGTGCTGGATTGCGCCGGGCAGTTTTCGGCATGCCATCCGCGGTTCGGGTTCGTGGAACTCACGCGGAGCGGAGTGCAGTTTTACGAGAATTGCGAGCATCCCGTGTATGTGGCCGACAGCGGGATAGTGAAACGCATCGAGACCTGCCTCGGGACGGGCGAGGGCTACGTGCGTGCGCTTGCCCAGCTCGGGCACGATTTTGACGACGGAAAAAAGTTCGTCGTGTTCGGGAGCGGAAAGGTGGGGCAGGGCATCGTGCTGCAACTGCTGCGCTCCGGCGCAAACGTGCAGGTGGTTACTGACTGCTCGCGCGGTTCCAACGCGTTCCTCGATGCGAACGGCGTGCCGGTCACGGATTGCAATGATTTGGATGGTGTCGCCGCATTGGTGCGCGATGCCGATTTCGTGGTGACGGCGACAGGCGTGAAGGGAGCACTTGACCGCCCGCAGGTGGTGGAAGCCTTGCTCGCCTCGGGCGCCGTGCTTGCCAACATGGGCGTGGAAGACGAATACGGGCCAGGCATTCCGGCAACCCGCGTGCTCGCTGAAAAGAAACCGCTGAACTTTATCCTCGAAGAACCGACGCACCTCAAGTACATCGATGCGTCGCTTGCGCTGCATGCGGCGCTCGGTGAATTGCTGCTGCAAGAGGCCGCGGGCGTCTCGAGTCAGGAATCCGCTTCCGCCGCAAATAAAAAAGCGGGCCCGCTAGACCCGCCAAGTGAATTGGAACAGCGCATCCTCTCGATGACGATGCAGGATGGCCTTATCGGCCCCGAAATCGCCGAGATGATGGGCTGGTAGGATTTTCTCCCTAATCGCCGGTAAATACCGGGCGGACTGCGAAACCGTATCTAATCGCCCCGCCATTAGTATTAAAGTTTGATGGTACGAAAGAAATTCCGGCTCTATCAAGCCTATAGCCATGAGAATTGCTGACAAAGCCTGTTTCGTTATAGTAGCCCGCTTTAGGGAGGGCGATTTCGGTCTTGTGGATAGGGTCGATATGGTTATAGCAAACGGTGTGGTGGTCGATAATCGTCTCTGTAGTGGCTCCTCCAAAGTATCGGTAGCGGTATAAGTGCCATATTTCGTCATATCTCGGTATTCTCCATTTCCCGCCCAGCTTGGCTCGGGCGATGTCGTAGGCATCGTTGCCAGCTATATCGCTACTATTGATTATCTCCTCCAAGTAGAAGTATCCGCTTGTGTCCCCATGGACGAACAGGTCCAAGGTATCGGCTTCGATATCGTAGTACATTTCGTTGTGGTACTTGACGCGTGCTCCCTTCGAAATTATTCCGGGGGACGCAGGGACTACGCCTTCGTAGTTGCCTTCGCCCTTCTTGATCAAAAGCAGGTTGGCCTTGGCAAAATAGATTGGTTTTACGCTGACAATATTGGTGTCGCTGTCATAGGTGGTATCATTTGCCCCTATGTAGACGCCCTCGATTCCTTTTTCGGTGGCGGTCAGGGGGTAGAGGACTTTGTTCAGGCAAACCTTTTGTAGGGTGTCGTAGGCAGTACCGCCACATTCCACCTTGATGGTGCTCCCGTCACAGGTCGCGACTTCCGGGTCGTATTTGGAACCGTCGCAGAGTTTATAGATGGCGCTGTTTCCGGTAAACCGGTTCCTGAAGCAGAAGGCGGTATCGGTTGTGTATTTTTTGGAATTGCAAGTTAGGGTGTCTGGTGGAGGAACCATCAATACCGAGGATGAATGTGTTTCTTCAGAACTGGATGAAGACAAAATTGTCGGTTCTACAGACGACGATGAGTTCTCCGATTTTACGGAGGAGGAATTTGGTGCTTTTTCAGAAGAAGATGAACCCTCCGTTTTCACGGAAGACGACGACACTTCTGCTTTAACTGAAGATGACGAGTTTTCGGACTTTACGGAAGAAGAGGTATCCTCCGCCTTGTCGGAAGAAACTCCCTTTTCTGTGGACTCCTCTTTTTCGGATGAGGAACTATTGTCCTTGGCGTTCGAGACCTTTTCGTCCTTGTCGTTTGTAGCCGTCCATACGAAGCGCGTGGAATCCCCGCAGGTGATTTTCACTCCGGCGCTCCCGGAGGCATTGACGGTGTCCTTCACGTGGCAAGTTCCCTGTTCGGTCTCCTCGTCGTGAATGGTGTCGACGGAATCGCCGTTGCAAATGATGTCGAAGCCTTCGTCGGCTTCCTTTACGGTGCAGCCGGAATCAACTTGGGCCGAATCTTTTGGGGGAGCGATTTCGGCAGTGTTGGGCGAGTCGTTTTTCGACGCGCTTGTGGAGGAATCGTCACCGCAGGCGACGAAAAAGAACAGGGCGCAGGTCCCAGCCAAGAGAGCGAATTTTTTCATGTGGCGGTCTCCTTAGAGGATTATTCGTTGTAAAAATAAATCAACAAGGGGCGAAAGTCAAGAAAATTCTCTACATATTGACAATTTGTAGCCGATTGGCTACATTTAGTGGGAGGTAAAAAATGCGAAAGGATGATGCGGAAATATCGGATTATGACGTAGCCGATTATCTAAAAACGGAAATAGAGGTTCGCTACTTCTTGGAAGAAATCCTGAATGCCAACGACCCTAAGCTGTTGCAGATGGCGCTTGGCGATGTGGCGCGCTCGGCCGGCATGGCAAAGATTGCGAAAAAGGCCGGCTTGAACCGCGAAAGCCTTTACAAGGCTTTGAAAGAAGAAGCGCATCCCCGTTTCGAGACGGTTATGCGCGTATTTAATGCCATGGGTATGAAACTTTCACTCACGCCCTACGTTGCAGAAAAGCCTGCGAAATATTCGGCGAAAAAAGAGCCGAAAATAAAAAAGGGGGATGTTCCCCCTTCTTCTAAGGCTTCTTGCCTTAAGACTACTCCTTCGTTCCCTCGAGCTTCACGAAGAACTTCTTCGTCTCGCGGGCGACAATGCCGGAAAGCAAAATCAGTGCCACGAGGTTCGGGAAGGCCATGAGTCCGTTGAAGATGTCGGCGCTGGTCCACACCGCACTCACCGTGAGGTAGGGGCCGATGAACACGGCAGCCACATAGAGCCAGCGGAAGGCGAGGATGGCGTTTTTCTTGCCGCGTCCGATAAGGTATTCCAGGCAGCGTTCGGAGTAGTAGGCCCAGCCGAGAACGGTGGTGAACGCGAAGAACACGAGCGCCACGGTAAGGACGTAGGGCGCGATGCTTGCGCCGGCGGGGAGGTTCGAAAGCCCGCGGGTGAACGCTTCCATGGTGATGTTTACGCCCTGGAGCCCGAGTTCCGGAGTCCATGCGCCGGTGACCACGATGGCGAGGCCCGTCATGGAGCAGATGACGATGGTGTCGATGAAGGTGCCCGTCATGCACACAAGGCCCTGGCGGACTGGTTCTTTTGTCTTGGCGGCGGCAGCGGCAATCGGGGCCGAACCGAGGCCTGCCTCGTTGCTGAAGATGCCGCGGGCGATACCCTTCTGCATCGCGATGAAGATGGTGCCTACCACGCCGCCCGTGACGGCGCTCGGGTTGAACGCCGCGCGGATGATGGTCTCGATGGCGGTCGAGATGTTCGAGAAGTTGAATCCGAGAATCAGCAGGCAGAAGATGATGTAGAAGATGGCCATGAACGGCACGATGTAGAGCGCGACCTTCGCGATGCGTTTTAAGCCGCCGATGATGACGCTTGCGGTGAACGCGGCGCAGAGCAGGCCCGCGATGGCGGTGGAGTACGAGACGGAGTTGCCGCCGATGTTCACGAATTCGCCGGTGGGGATGACGGTCGCGACGGCCGAGGTGATGCCGTTCACCTGCGTGATGGTACCGATGCCGAGCAGGCCCGCGAGCACGCCGAACACGGCGAACAGCACGGCGAGCCACTTGAGGTTGAGCCCGAAGCGTTCCTTGATGCCGGTCTCGATGTAGTAGAAGGGGCCGCCCAATACCTTGCCGTCGCTTGCAACTTTGCGGTACTTGACCGCGAGCAGGCCTTCGGAGTACTTGGTGGCCATGCCGAAGAAGGCGGCGACTTCCATCCAGAAGAGCGCGCCCGGGCCGCCGGTACCGATGGCGGTCGCGACGCCCACGATGTTACCCGTGCCGACGGTCGCTGCGAGCGCGGTGCAGAGAGCCGCGAAGCTCGAGACTTCGCCTTCGCCTTCCTTTTCGCTGTGGAGCATGTAGCGAAGCGCGTTGCCGAGGTTTGTCACCTGCAAGACGCCGAGGCGGCTCGTGAGCAGGATGCCTACGAAGAGGACGATGCCGATAAGGGGAATGCCCCACACGTAACCGTCAACAGTATCGAGAAATGCGTTTAAAGCGTCCATTTAGAAGTCCTTGTAACTCGTTGATGGACAAAAAGATAGAAAATGTGTGATGCGTGGCGGATTGCGGGGCGAAATCACACTGTGTTTTTTGTGCGTACAAGTGACTCTAAACACATCAAAAGGCCTGCGAAGAGAAATTTTTAGCGCGTGGCAGGGTTTTTGTGTAGTTTATCCAACATGAGTGTTTTTCTGTTTTACATATACGTCAGTCTCGGATGCGCGAGCGTTTTGACGGTTCTTTTGTATAGTATTCAGAGGCTCCCGACGCCGCAGCTGAAGTTTACGCTGTTTTACAGGCTGGTACTGTGGCATATCCTTTATTTTTTGAGCGACTCTGTTTGGGCGATGGTGAACGACGGCATCATCCCGAAGAATACGTTCAGCGTTCTGGCGGTGAACTACTCGAACGCGGCTATTCTGGCGGCACTGTGCTACAGCTGCTTCATTTATGCGGAAATGAGTACGCGCCCGGAGATGACGCGCATGCAGATTCGCAATCTCCAGGCGAAGTTGCGGATTCCTATTTTGGCAGAGATTGTGCTATTGCTCATCTCGTTCTTGACAATGCCCGATTTCTGGCTAGACGAAAACCTGGAACCGCGCGACCTTTATTATTTTATCTTGGCGTTCATCCCGATTGTCTATATCATGGTGGTGACGGTTCGCTGCATAGCCCGCGGCCTCAAACCGCAGAACCGGCAACATCTTAAGAAGTACTTGATTGTGGCGAGCTATACTCCGGGCTGCCTCGTTGCGGGCGGTGCGCAAATCCTGTTCTCGCTGACGACTCCGATATTCTGCTTCTGGTGTACGTTGATTATCTTGTTTGTCTACCTGAATTCGCAGAACCAACTGATATCGACGGACCCGCTGACATCTCTCAACAACCGCAACCAGCTGCGGCGTTACCTGCTGTTGCAACGCGATGCGAAGGATACCTTTGTGATTATGGTGGATGTGGACCACTTTAAGCAGATTAACGATACCTATGGGCATAATGAAGGTGACAAGGCGCTTATCCTTATTTCGAAGGCGCTCAAGAAGGCGTGCGGCCGCTTGAAGATGTCGGTATTCCTGTGTCGTTATGGCGGCGATGAATTCATGATGATTGCGCAGACGCGAAAACCGGATGACGTGCTCAAGATAGTCAGGGATTGCCTGCAAGAAGAAATCGCGAACCGCGACGACTCGCAGACTTATCCGATCGAGGTGAGCTTGGGATATGCCCGTTGGGACGGGGACGTGGCAAACTTCAAGGACTGTGTCGCCCACGCCGACCAGAAGATGTACGAAGACAAGCGCTCCGCTTAATGGGAATGTAAGGATGACTAACCTTCCAGCTTATTTCTCAAATAGTGGCGAGCCGTCCATGTGAAATACAGGATGTCGGCGATGACGAGTGCCACGGCGCAGGCGAAGAATACCTGCTGGTGCATGCCGAAGTGCTCCGCCATTGAGCCTCCCACAAGAATTCCGATACCGATTCCGATATCCCAGCCGCTGAGGTACGTGCTGTTCGCGGTACCGCGCTGGTCGTGGCGGGCGAGGTTCACGCACATCGTCTGGTAGCCGGGGAAAATTAGTCCGAGGCTCGTGCCGATGAGGAATGCCGCGATAAAGAAGGTCGCGGGCGTGTGGCTGAAGGCGAGGATAAAGTATGCGACTACGTTCAGGGTCATGCCGGTGCCCACCAGGTGAATCAGGTAGCCGCGGTCAATCAGGCGCCCGGTCATTACGCGGTTCAAGATGAGCCCTGCGGCGATGAGCGCATAGAACCATCCGGAACCGGAGATGCCGAGTTCCTTCGCATAGAGCGCAATGTAGTTCGTGACGGGGCCGTAGGCGAAACCCACGAAGATGAAGTTCACGAACTGCGGGATGGCGCGGGTAAGGAAGAACCGGTCGAGCGAAAGCGGGGCGTGCGGTTTCTTTTCTTTGGGGGCGACCTTGAGCGTCTGCACCAGAACGAGGCCGATTACGCACAAGATAATCGAAATTGCGAAAACGATGTTGTCGCCGAAAGCCTCGTACAGGAACATGCCTGTCATGGGGCCGGTGGCAAATGCGAGATTCACGCTGATGCCGAAGTAGCCGATGCCTTCGCCGCGGCGGCTTGCGGGGAGCGCGTCGATGGCGACCGTGTTACTTGCGGTCGTAGAAATCCCGAAGCATAACCCGTGCATAAAACGGAGTACGGCGAGCAGCGGGATGAGTCCGAGCGTCTTGTAACCGACGAAGCAGAGCGTGAACGCGAAGAAGGTCCAAAAGTACAGCGGTTTGCGGCTGAGCGTGTCGACCAGGAAGCCCGCGAAGGGGCGGCAGGCGAGTGCACCGATAGTGTAGAGCGAAATGACGATGCCCGCCGTCGCATTGTCGGTCTGGAACTTCTCGATGATGAACATCGGGAGGATAGGCAGCAACTGGTAGAAGCTGAAGAACAGCAAGAAGTTCGCCGCCGCGCAAGTCGTGAAGTTCCGCGTCCAGAGGGGCGGCTTCTTGTCAACAGCTTCGATTGTCAAATTGCCTTTAAACATATATGCTTTTTTATTCACGTCATTCCGGCCCTCGAGCCGGAATCTAGATGGCGGCTCAGTGCCGCCATGACGTCTTTCCTACATTCTCTCGTCTATTTGCGTTCCAGCATCACGATGGTCTCGAGGTGCGGGGTGCCGGGGAACAGGTCGAGCGGTTGCACTTCCTTGACGCGGTAGCCGTAACGTTCCCATTCCTTGAGCGATGCGGGAATCTCGTCGGTGCCGCAGAAAATGTGGCACACGCGGATGGGCTTCCTCATTGCGAGTGCATGAATCACGCCGGGTTCGCAGCCCTTGCGGGGCGGGTCGAGCAATATCTTCTCGGGTTCGCCGGGGATGGGCCGCGGGAGTCTCGTCTGCACGAACATCTCGTCGATTTTGCCTGCGACAAAGCGGTAGTTTTTCTTGAGGAACTTCGCGGAAGCTTTCGCGCTTTCGATGGAGAGGCCTTCCCATTCCACGCCGAGTACCGACTTGGCGGCTTCGCCGAGTGCAAAGCTGAACAGCCCGTATCCGCAGTACAAATCCAGGAAATGGTCTTCCTTGCTTAAGCTCAGGAGACGGCTCGCCGCCTTGATGAGGTTGTGAATCTGGCTCTCGTTAATCTGGCTGAATCCCGTGACGGGGTACTTGAGGCGGAAATGCCCGAGGTCGAGCGTGAGGTCGCGCGGGCCGTAGAGCTGCTTGAAGTCGAGGCCGTCGGTGGGGCGTTTCGATTCTAGGTAGTAGTCCGATTCGGTCGTGTCCACGTAGGCGTGCGCCGCGGTCACGTGGAGAGGCGATTCCTTCAGGGCGTCCGAAATCAGCTTTAGCTTGCGCACGATGCTCGCGTCAATTTTCTTGATGTTGAAAATCACCACGCGGTACTTGTACGTGCCGCGGATAATAATCCAGTTGAGCGCGTAGGCGAGCGGCTTGTATGCGGGCGTGATGAGCTTTTCGAACAGGAAGTCGTAAATCTTGTTGTGTTCCTCGGGTTCGAGCATCGATTCCTGACGGTCGAACTGGAGGTTTCCCGGACGCATTTCTACGCGCCTCTTGCTCGTGGTGCGGTAACCGCGGGGCATGGGGCTTGCGATTATCTTTTGCGGGTTGCCGGCGAGGCGGTTCACGTCCCAGAATTCCTGGATGGCGTCGTTCTTGACTTTAAGCTCGCTTTTGTAGTCGAGCATGGCGAGCGATTCGCCGTGGAGGGAATCGGCTTCGCGGGTGTAGTTCGGAATCTGGTGTGCAATGGCTTGTTCGAAAAACATGTGCCAAATTTAGAAAAATTATATTTTGGCGGAATAGGGGGTATCGATGGGTTCGATGTTTCATAAGGGTACGATATTTATTTTTGCGGCGCTATTCGCCATAACTATGTCCTTTACCGCCTGCGGCGATGACGACAGCAGCAGTTTCTTGTCGCCGGAAAAGGAATCTTCCGACAGCGCCAGCATCGATAGCGTCTCGTCTTCGTCAACGAACAGCTCTTCTTCCGCAAAATCAAGCTCTTCTACCGACTCCAAGAGCAGCTCTTCTGTAACATCGAGCAGCTCGGGAACGTCTGCGGGAACGAACAGTAGCTCTACTAGTGAATTGGAGGATTTGTCCTGTTCTCCGGAAGAAGAAGGCCAAATACTTGAATTTACGCTTACTGGGAAAAAATATATCTGCAAGAATGGCCAGTTGATTGAAATTGCCTCTTCTAGTTCCTCTGCTTCGCCCACTAGCAGCTATTTCGACATGACGAACCAGTTTAATGAGAAGGTGTCTTACGGCGAGTTCACGGACCCTCGCGACGGACAGAAGTACCGTACGGTGAGCAAGTATGATGATGTTTTTGAAAAAACTTATGTTTTCTTTGCCGAGAACCTGAATTATGGTAAGATGGTGTCTGGCGGTACAGTGCAGGGAGACTCCACGAAGTACTGCTACGATAACGACCCGTGGTACTGCGAAAACGGCTGGGGAGGTCTTTATACCTGGAGCAATGCGATGAATTTTCCTGCCGTATGCGACAGCGTCTCTATGTATGCGGAGGCTTGTTCGCAAAAATTCGTTTATCCCAGCGGTTATACTCAACCACAATATTATGTCCAGCATCAGGGTATTTGCCCCGAGGGGTGGCATGTAGCAAGTGAAGGGGAATGGGCTTATTTGCAGCATAGTAGTGTATTCGATTTGGGCTCGAAAGTGGCTGGCTTTGGTAACAACGGTTCTGGTTTGTCGATATTGCCGGCGGGAAGTTGGGAGCGATATCCGAATGGTTCGTTAGTTTTTAGGGATATAAAAAAGCAAGCTATTTTTTGGACGCCGCAACAATCAGCAGATGATGCTGAAAGGGCTCATCGTGTCGCGATAGATTCTCAAGGCATGAGTCGCATTTACGAAGAGGTTAAAGCAAAACGCGCTCTTTCCGTCCGCTGTGTGAAGGATTACTAGTCCCGCACCAAGACGTTCCTTGCGGTTCAAAATAAAACCCGAGTTTCGTGAAGCCCGATGGGACTAAATGTCACGAGGGCTGAGCAGTAACCGCTCTTCACACGTACCTAGCGGTATCAGCCCCTAACAGAGCCACTCTCGTGTTTCTTTGCGGAGAGGAGGCGTTTCGCAAAGAGAGCACTCGAACGAAGTGATCGTCGTGAGCCAAAAGCGGCACTGCGCAAGCGTGCCGTGTTGGGGAGAGCGAGTGAGAAACCGGAGGTTCTTAACAAGCCAACGAACGAGCGGTCTGTATGAGCGTGCGAAATGCCACTCGAAGCAAACATACTTACAAGAAGCGGTTCTGGATCCTTCGCCCTCGGCTCAGCATGACGTTCTGCTGGACCATCCTTTTCGACGAAAAGGAGGAGGTGCCCGCCCGGAGGCGGGCATGACAGCGGTTAGTTGACCGCGGCCGGGGGCGTTGCGGGGTACTCCCCGCAGAGGGGGTAGCGGAAGACGGCTTGGACGCGCAGAAAAGATCCCCGCCTTCGCGGGGATGACAACCGGAATGTTTCGCGGACAAGGCGGCTGCAGCCAGGGGGAGGCTTCCCCCACCAAGATGAAAAAACACAAAAAAAAGACCTCCCAAAGGGAGGTCCAAGAGCGGCGGACCGGGATCGAACCGGCAACCATTAGCTTGGAAGGCTAAGGCTCTACCATTGAGCTACCGCCGCAATTTAGTCCAAATGTACAAAAAAAAGCCTGTTTTTAAAGGGGTTTTCCGAAAAGTATTGGAAAATTATTTAAAACTTGCTAAATTTTCGCCCACGTTTAACATTCATACAGAGGTCATACTTGTATCCCAATCCGCGCGATCGTCGCATGCCTAACCGTCCCAGCGATGGGACCCGTACCAACGAAGATATCCGTATCTCCCCGATACGTCTCGTGAAGGAAGATGGCGAGGCCATCATCATCGAGACGAGCAAGGCACTGCAGATGGCGAAGGACGCCGGACTGGACCTGGTGGAAGTCTCCCCGAATGCGAAGCCGCCCGTATGCCGCATCATCAACTACGGCAAGTACAAGTTCGAGCAGGTCAAGAAGGCGAAGGCTGCCAAGGCCAAGCAGCACGTGGTGAAGCTGAAGGAAATCAAGATGCACCCGAAGACTGCGGAGAACGACTACCTGTACAGGATCAAGCAGGCGGCCGAGTTCTTGCAGGACGGTATGAAGGTGAAGCTTATCATGCAGTTCCGTGGGCGCGAGATGGCGCACATGGATTACGGCAAGCGCCTGATGGAACGAGCCAAGGAAGACTTGCTCCAGTACGGCGATCTGGAAATGGACTCGAGGGTGGAAGGCAACACGATGCTTTCTATCTACGGTCCTAAACGTGGTGCGGGTCAGGCCAAAAAGCCCGACCAGGCACCGAAGCCCGCAACCGAGCCAAAGGCAGCAGGTGAGGCTTAACATTAACCTAACGAGGTACAAATGCCTAAAATGAAAACACATAGCGGTGCTAAGAAGCGCTTCCGCGTGACGGGTTCCGGCCACGTCAAGTTCAAGCGCGCTGGTATGCGCCACATTCAAGCCAAGATGACCACTAAGCGTAAGCGCAACCTTCGTAAGGGTGCACTCGTCAAGAAGGTCGATACCTATCACGTCAAGCGTCTGCTTGTAGTAGCATAAGGAGAGTAAGAATGCCACGCGCTAAAACCAGAGTTCCTTCCCGCGAACGCCGCAAAAAAATCCTCAAGGCCGCCAAGGGTTTCTATGGCCGTCGCAAGTCGAACCTTCGCCTTGCCATTGACGCCGTAGCCCATGCTGGTCAGTATGCCTACGCTCACCGCCGCGACAAGAAGGGCACGTTCCGCTCCCTGTGGATCGTCCGCCTCAATGCCGCCGTCCGTGAACACGGCATCAGCTACAGCCAGTTCATTTACAAGCTTTCCAAGGCCAACATCCAGATGAACCGCAAGGTTCTCGCGGACATGGCCGTCGCCGATCCAGAAGCATTCGCCAAGGTCGTCGAAGTCGTGAAGGCTGCTTAATAGCTGACTTAGCGATAACGCGAGAAATTGTCCCCTGCCGGTAAAACGGCGGGGGACTTTTTTATTGTCTGTTTAGAAATGCGCGGGGTGCAAGTCGTCTTAGAAAAAGTCGACCGGCAGTTCGGTCTTCTTGCGGCCGGCGGGCTCGATGACCGCAGCAGAGAACTTCGCGGCATTGAACAGTTTGTTCGTAGTCGCGACGACTTCGTCTTCGGTCATGGTGCGGATAATCTTTTCGGAGAGCTCCATCGTGTGGAATTCCCCGAGGTGCAGCATCTGTTCCGCCATGCGGATTACGCGCTTCTCGGGGCTATCGGCGCCGAGGTACATC
>Ga0247609_10000088_pt1 | contig 127312 bp, 101 predicted proteins | sample 172DNAGHGlowgp2_FD_193487 | JGI IMG/M metagenome (GOLD analysis project Ga0247609, IMG submission 193487) | Sheep rumen microbial communities from Palmerston North, Manawatu-Wanganui, New Zealand - 1728 DNA GHGlow gp2 | ecosystem: Host-associated > Mammals > Digestive system > Stomach > Rumen...
GATGAACCTCATCGCTGCACTTGGTGCATATTGTTTCTTCGACAACAAACCTGAGGCTATTCAGGGGTATTGTATTGAGGACACCAATCAACTCTCTTTGTTCTAATCTTATCCCGAACTGGCGCAACTTTTGTTCGCCGCAGTACCAACTTCGTCGGCATTTTGTGATACCGCGGCGCACGAAACTACACATTGTCTTCAATGAAAGTTGATACAATTTCGTGCAAAAGTAGAAGGAGTAATGTACGAGAGCTCTTTAACTCTATATTTGAGAAAGTACCAACTGGAGTCCCTAGTGATTCCAAAGTCCCGCCAATCCTATTTCCTCTTCTTGAATAGTTGGAAATTAAAGCGTCCGACATCATTAACGACGGTGTCTGTAATGCAGATGCTTTCGAGCACCAGCATCAGTGAGTCATTGCGATAGGTGAACAGTTGTTCTGGATGATGCAGAAGCATCGTGTCCTGACGGATGACAGACGCTATAGGATAATCAACAATAATAGAGTCACTTTTCTGACTGATAGTAACATCCACATAAATTGTGACATTCTTACCATTAAAACTGCATTGGTAGTTCTTTTCGGGTAGCATGATGGTGTATTCACCTAGTTCTACAGGCTCCTTTCTATGATAGTAGTTCACTTCATCAATGAGATTATTGGTATTTTTGTAGTTGAAGTGATACTCCGAGTACGCCCATATCCCATATTGTTTCTCAAACTCTTTATTTCCAATCTCTTTGCGGACATATTCGATGACACTGGTTGCATCCTTATACTTCTCACACATCAGGCTGTCCTGCTTGATACTCCACGTATCGAGGTCATCATTCAGTTTACCCGTCTTGGTATCCGTCAACTTTAGTTCGTTGATAATTTCGGTCAGTCGCTGCTTCTGACAATATAGGCCGATGCTCTTGGCAGAGATGCCTGGGATATAGGTGAAGAAAATGATGGCCGCTCCAAAGATAAGTGCCATGAGTTGATAGCGACGAGTACGCTCACGGAACAGCATCAGCACAAAAAGCGTCATCAGCACACCTGCCACCATCAGGTAGAAACGACTCTCGGTGAAACTGTAGATGCGAATACGGTAGATAGAGCCAATCCAGTACATGATGAGTGGCGGGATAGCTATCAACGTGAAGTGGCGGTAGAACCAGTCATAGTATCTTTGGCTGAGTATCGACTGTGCTACACGCCCGATTAAAGCCACCGTAATAAATCCCATGACCATCCACGCTACGCCGCCCTTGGGCAAGTTCCATTCGAATACTATCTTAATAAAATAGGTATAGAGAATAACTGTATAGATGATGACGGCTGGTGAAAGGATGAAATTGAGAATGAGCCGTAGCACCTTGAAGGGTTCGGTAACCTCGTCCTCGTTCTGACGAACCAGTGTACAGCATATTTGTGGAGCCAGCACAAGAAAGATAAACTGGGCAATATGCTCATAGAAATGTTTAGGTTCATCAATGCCGAAGATGTAGAAGAACGATGCCATGATGGCCATTACTGCCATATGAAGGATGCCTGAGATAAGCAGTCCGAAGAACAATTGCGTGACCACATGCAGGGCATGAGACGCAAACGAGCGGTTGTCCAACCGTCTATTGCCGATAATAAGCAAGATAGCTGCGAGGACATAAGTAAATGTGAAGCCGTAAGTCCACAGGAAAGGCTTCAGATTAAGTGCCATCAAAGGCAGGAAGAGAAAGAACGAGGCGAGATAAGCCCAACGATTGACACGATGGAGCCAAAAGGTCAATGCCATCAGCGGAACAAAGAACCTGAGAATGTCACCATTGACTGCACTTACAAACTCTCCAGCCTTCTCACTCCATTCACGACTCTCACTATCCCAAACGGCAATGATAAAGAACACAACTCCCAGAGCTAACTCAACAGGAAACCGCCGTGGGCTCCGCAGCAACTGCTGCAATAATGATTTCAGTTTTTTATTCATCGTTACTTCTGCATTAATATGCGGCAAAGTTATGAAAAACCGAATATACTTGATACTTTTGTTTGTGAACTTTAACAAACAAATATCAAAGAGAATCAGAGGGACGGGGACAGTGAGCACACAAAAAAGGGCTCTATTGGGTGCTGAATATGCCGTATCCTCAAGTTGGAAATGCCGTATCCTCGTTCTCGAGGTGCCACTTCGTCAACTGGTTGACCAAGGTCACCAATTGTGGTGACGGAGGTCACCGAACAAGGTGACCCGTGTCACCGAACGTGGCGACCGAGGTCGCCCACCTACTTTACTCACTAGAATTCCCTCTAAACAATAATAAATCTCGTCTTTAGGCTAGGTGTTAAGGATGAGATTGTTATATAGAAAACCACAGACTTATCTGAACAGCGAGAAGTTGACGCTGCCGTATTCGCGATGCTCGACGAAGCGGGGATGCTGCGAGAAGTCATGGTCCTTGCCGTGTTCGAAGACCAGGATGCCGTCGGGGTTCAGTAGCGCACGCTCGAAGACGAGGTCGGGAATCTGGGGCAGTTCCTTCAGCGCGTAGGGAGGGTCGGCAAAGACAATGTCGTACTGCTGACGGCAGGACTTGACGAAGCGGAAGACGTCGGCACGCAGCGGCAGGCAGGCCTCGGTGCCCAGTTTCTTCACGCAGTCGCAGATGAAACGGTGGTGGTCGCGGTCGAGCTCGATGCTGGTGACGCGGGAGCAACCGCGCGAGAGCAGTTCAAGCGTGATGCTGCCCGTACCTGAAAAGAGGTCGAGGGCCTCGGCACCGTCAAGGTCAATGTAGCCGTTCAGTACGTTAAAGATGTTCTCCTTGGCAAAGTCGGTGGTGGGGCGCGCCTTGAAGGTGCGCGGTATGTCGAAGTGGCGACCCTTGTATTTTCCGGTAATGATTCTCATCGTCCTTTCACTATATAGGTCATGAGGTCGTAGGGCATTCCCTCTATCTGCGTGGCAGGCGAGCGGTTGTAGTCGGCTGAGGGACTGATGACGTATGCGCGTCTGAGGTACTGGTGGAGCTCGTCGAGCAGCGTCTGCTGTTCAGGTATATCGCCCACGAGGTGCATCTCGTCGTGTTCCTGCTGCAGGTTCAGCTGATGCCAGACGTAGAGCAGGAAGTAGAGGGAGTCGGCGCGATGGCTGGCATCGAAGCTGTTATGGAACTTGAAGCGGTTCTGCTGGAAACTGAACACGTCCAGCCGCTGGTCGTGAAAGTAACCAAAGAGTTTCGAGCGCACACCAGTGAAGCTGCGCTGATGGAGCTGACGCCACACGGGCACCATGGCACAGAGGTAGTTCGCCTGCGGGAAATGGTCGTCGATGACGGTCTTCAGGTCGCGGTTGACGGCATACAGCGCCACGCTGCTCAGGTCGGGCACGACGCTGGCGAGGATAGTGACGGGTGAGTGGTGAGCGGCAAGCGGCGAGTGGTGGGCGGGGAAGGAGTGGTAATAGAGTGTCTCCTGCTCGTTCTCGTCGTAGAGGTTGACAGGCACCAGAAGTACAGGGCTGTCAATCATCACCATGACGCGCTGGTAGCGCTCCCTGAGCAGCGGAAGGCTGCGGAACGCCTCACGGAGGTTGGCCGCCATCGAGATGCCCTGATTCACGCCGTAGGGCTCATAGCTGACGGGGCAATCCGTCGGGGCAGCATGCAGGACAGTGAAGTCGAGCGCTGCACGGCTCTGTCGAATAATGAGTTTGTCGTTCATGTCTCTAACCTCTCAAAATGCTGGTTACGCAAAGGGCCATGAGCAGCACGGCGACGATGCACAGTAGAATATTTGTCCAGCGGTTGTTTGTCATTTCCGTTTTTTTTATTACTTTTGCGCCTGCAAAGGTAAGAAAAAGTTTAGAGTTTAGAGTTTAAAGTTCAAAGAATTTGCCTTTAGCGCTGAAAAAACAAGTAAAAAAACATGATTGCTGACGAACTGACATACCGCATACGCACAGCGATGGCGCTGACGCCCACCCATGAGCAGGAGCAGGCCATTGGCGTATTCTGTCAGTTTATGGGGGCACCCGTCACTACTCACAACTCACCACTCACCACTCATCAAGTCATGCTGCTACGCGGCTCGGCAGGAACGGGAAAAACCACGCTGGCGGCCGCCATTGTACGTGCCATGCAGCAACTGGGACAGAAACTGGTGCTGCTGGCTCCAACGGGACGCGCTGCCAAGGTGTTCTCCAACTACTCAGGCGCACCTGCCTACACCATCCACCGCCGCATATACCGGCAGAAGACCGCCGGCGACGTGACGGCTGGCTTCCAGCTGAACTACAACACAGCACAGGACACGCTGTTCATGGTTGACGAGGCATCGATGATAAGTAACGGCGGAGGGTGGAAGGCGGAAGGCGGAAATGAGTTCGGCTCCGGACAACTGCTCGACGACCTGATAACGTTTGTCTATGGCGGACGCAACTGCCGCATGCTCTTGATTGGCGACCGTGCACAGCTGCCGCCCATAGGCGAGGAAGAGTCACCGGCACTCATGGCCGACGTACTGCGGTCGTACTACCTGCACGTCTATGAAACCGACCTCAACCAGGTGCTGCGGCAAAGCGAGGAGTCGGGCATACTATGGAACGCCACGAGGATTCGGCTACTGCTCGACAACGGCGCAGGAATGCCGAAGGTACGCTTCCAAGGGTTCCCCGACATACACCTGGTGAGGGGCGACGAACTCATTGAGCAGCTCAGCAACAGCTACAGTCATGTAGGCAAGGACGACACCATCGTCATCACCCGCTCTAACAAACGTGCGAACATCTACAACCAAGGCATACGCAACACGATACTCGACCGCGAGGAGGAGTTGTCGCACGGCGATATGCTCATGATTGTGAAGAACAACTACTACTGGTGGAAGGAGGAACCCTCTGCCTTTATAGCCAATGGCGACCGTGCCGTGGTGCAGCGCGTCAGGAGGGAGCAGGAGCTCTACGGCTTCCGATTTGCCGAAGTGACCATGACGATGCCCGACTACGACGACTGCGAACTCACCGCCACCGTGCTGCTGGACACGCTGACGAGCGAGGCGCCCGCACTGACACGCGAACAGCAGACACAACTCTACGAAAGCGTGCTGGCCGACTACGACGACATACGCTTCAAGTCGGAGCGCATGAAGAAACTCAAGGAGGACCGGTTCTACAATGCCCTGCAGGTGAAGTACGCCTACGCCGTCACCTGCCACAAGGCGCAGGGCGGACAATGGGCGCACGTCTATATCGACCAGGGGTACATGACCGACGACATGCTGACACCCGACTACTGCCACTGGCTCTACACGGCCTTCACCCGAGCCACCGAACAACTCTACCTGGTCAACTGGCCGGAATCGCAAAGTGAAAAGTGAAGAAGGTATAGCTCGGCGACCCGAAGGGGAAAGCCAATTTGCTTCCGCACTTGTAATTAGAAAATCGAAAATCAGTAAATCAAAAATACAACAAAATGATAGCAGTTTATATCTTAATAGGCATTGCCATAGGGGCAGCGGTCATCTACTTCGTGATGAACGCCAAACAGACGCGGCTGACGGTGGAAATTGCCAAGAAGGAAACCGAAATGGCACTACTGGCACAACAGCGCATAGAGGAAAGCAAACAGGCAGAGGAACGATTCGCCAACATGGCACGGAAAATGATTGACGGACAGGTCAGCCGACTGAAAGAGGAGAACCGCGAAAGCATGGGAACCATCACACAGCCGCTGAAGGACGCCATCAACGATATGCGAAAGGCCATCAACGACAACACCAAGGACCATACGGCACAGACGGCTTCGCTGAAGGAACAGCTGCGACTGATGATGGAGACAGGACGCGAAATGAGCGAAAAGGCACAAGGGCTGGCTAACGTGCTACGCCGCGACAACAAGGTGAGCGGAAACATGGGCGAAATCATACTGGGCGACCTGCTCAGTTCACAGGGACTTACCGAAGGCATACACTACGAGGTGCAGGCAAGACTGCGCGACGAACAGGGACGACCGCTGAAAAACGACGACACGGGACGCGAGATGCAGCCGGACGTCATACTGCACTACCCACAGGGACAGGACGTGGTCATTGACTCGAAGGTGTCACTCGTCGCATACCAGCGCTACGTCAACGCCGAAACACCCGAGGAGAAGGAACGCGCCCTGCAGGAGCACATACGCTCGGTGCGCTCACACGTCAGCGAACTGGCTCGCAAGGACTACTCACGCTACATCAAGGCACCACGCGAGGCCATCGACTTCGTCATCATGTTCGTGCCCTTCGAGTCGTCGCTGCAACTGGCACTGGTCAACGATCCGTCGCTGTGGCGAGAGGCCTTCGAACGAAAGGTCTTCATCACCGGCGAGCAGAACCTGCTGGGCATCCTGCACATGATACACATTGCATGGGTGCAGAACCAACAGGCAGAAAACCAGGAAAAGGTGTTCGGCATAGCCGAGCAGCTGCTCGACCGACTGGGCGACTTCATACAACGATACAACAAGGTGGGCGAACAGATTGAGCAGGCACGGAAAGCATTCGACTTCTCGACCAACAAACTCAACGAGGGACGGCAGAGCGTGGTACAGAAGGCCAACGAACTGAAGTCGCTGGGTGCCAAGGAGAATCCCAACCGCAGGATTCCTGCTGCGGAGACATCATTGGAATTGGAAGCGAAGGATGATATACCTGAATGACCGCATAGACGAATTCGACCTGCAGGCGGCACTGCCGCTGCTGTCGGAACAACGACGCCAGCAGGCACTCAAGTTCAAATTCGAGCTGGGGCGCAAAACTTGTGCCGCCGCATACCTGCTGCTCTGCGAAGGGCTGCGCAAGGAGTACGGCATCACGGAACGGCCGCTTTTTGAGTATGGTGAACACGGTAAGCCAACCCTGCTATTCACCAATCACCAATCACCCGTCACCCGTCACCAAATACACTTCAACCTGAGCCACTGCCGCGAAGCAGCCATCTGCGTGCTCGACCAACAACCCGTAGGCATCGACATTGAGAGCATCCGGGAATACAAGGACTCGCTGGCACGCTACACCATGAACGACGAGGAACTGCAACGCATTGCATCGGCCGAAAGACCTGACGTGGAATTCACACGTCTGTGGACCTTAAAGGAGGCGATGCTGAAGTGCAGGGGAACAGGCATCAACAACGACATCAAGAATGTGCTGACAGGACACGAAAACACGGAAACAACAGTCAATTTGGAACGCGGATACGTCTATTCCGTTGCCTTTTCCGACCTAAAAAGCAAATAATTCATAATACATCATCCGTAATTCGTAAATATTTCGTACTTTTGCACGCAAAAATAAAATAAAAACTGCATAACAATGAATTATCTTGACAGAAACGAGTTCAATTTCGAACCAAGCCAGAAAGTAATCGAGGCCATCAAGAATTTTGACCCCAAGACTTTATGTTTTTACACCCGCATATACGACCAGGGCAAGAAGAGCGTCATCTCCGTCCGACTGAGCGAGATTTACAACGTGCCCGAAGAACAGGTGCTGCTGGCCTATGGCGGCGAGGACATTCTGAAGAATGCCATCCACTACTTCCTCATGGTGGGCGACAACCGGAAAATACTGATTCCGGAGTTCTCGTGGTGGTACTACAACAAGGTGGCCAACGAGTGCGGCGGCACGTACGAGATGTACCCCCTGCACGAGCAGGAGGACACCTTCGCCTACGACATCGACGAGGTCATTGAATACACCAACCGCATACACCCGCGCATGCTGCTGTTGGCATCGCCCAACAACCCCACGGGCAACGGACTGACACCCGACGAGATTGGACGCATCATGGAGAACATCCCTTCTGACACCATCGTACTCATTGACGAGGCATACGCCAGCTTCATCTCTACCGACACGGCATACATTGCACCGCTGGTGGAGAAATACGGGAACCTCATCATCTCGCGCACGCTGTCAAAGTTCTACGGACTGCCCGGCCTGCGCGTGGGCTTCGGCTTCATCGGCAAGGGTCACGACCAGTTCCTGAGCTGGGTCAACAAGTACCTGGGCTACAACCGCTTCTCCGAGACTGTGGCACTGGCCGCCCTCGACAGCGACGAGCACTACCGCCACGTAGCCGACGATATGGACTGGGGCCGTCAGCTCTACAAGAAGGAGCTGGGCCAGCTGCCCGGCTTCAAGGTCTATAAGTCGGTGGCCAACTTCATTCTCATCAAGTATCCCGTAGAAATCAAGGACGCGCTGATGGAAGCCCTGAAGATTCAGGACTACAAGATTAAGTTCATGGCCGACAAGGGTCTGGAGTCGTGCCTGCGCATCACGCTGGGCCGCAAGGAGCAGACACAGGTGGTGTGCGACACCATTAAGAAGGTTTTTGAAGAAAGCAAGCAATGAACGAGAAATTCAAGGCAACACTCAAATCGTCAGAGACAGAAGACTGGCTCGACCTGCACGTCATACGCCCGTTCTGCTATTATTTGGCGGTAGCCTTCAACAAGTTTGACATCCACCCCAACACCGTGACCATCTGGTCAATGTTCATCGGCGCGGCCAGCGCCATCTTCTTCGGCTGCGGCAGCTTTTATTATTCCGGCACGTGGGGACTCTGCATGAACCTCATGGCCATTCTGCTGCTGATGGTGGCCGACATCTTCGACTGCACCGACGGACAGCTGGCCCGCCTGTCGGGCAAGAAGAGCCGGCTGGGGCGCATCCTCGACGGGGTGGCAGGCTTCACCTGGTTCATTCCCATCTATCACGCCCTCGTCTGGCGCTTCTACCAGCACCACGACCTGGAGTTCGCATGGTTAGGCATCCCCGACACCCAGCAGAACGCCCTCATCGCCACGGCCATCGTCTATGCCTTAGGCATCATTTCCGGCGTGGCCGGTCTGGCCGGTCAGCAACGCCTGGCCGACTACTACATCCAGGTACACCTGTTCTTCCTGAAGGGCGAGAAAGGCAGCGAGCTCGACAACTCCAAGCGACAGCAGGAAATATACGACCAGATGCCGGCAGACACCCCGCTGTCTGAACGATACTTCCAGAAGTCATACATCGACTACACCAAGAAGCAGGAGAAAATAACGCCGCAGTTCCAGCGCCTGCTGGCCCGCCTGCGCGAGAAATTCGGCAGCACCGACAACGTGCCCGCCGCCATCCGCGAGGAGTTCCTCCGACAGTCGCGACCGGTCATCAAGCTCAATGGCCTGCTGACGTTCAACTTCCGCTCCTTCTGGCTCTTCCTGTTCTGTCTGCTCGACGTGCCCACCATGAACTTCCTCTTCGAAATCTTCGCCATGGGGCTTTTGTGGATGTACGTCAACCGCCGCCACGAGGCCTTCTGCAGAAAGATTGCTGACAGTTTGTAAACCCGTTATCACAAGGAACTGCTAAATGAAGTGGACTAAGCAACGGCTCAACAACCTGTTCTTCATCATCGGCGTGGTGGCCGTGGTGGTCATGATCCTGACGTTCGACGTGAGTTTCACCGAGCTGTGGAGCCACCTCACACGCGCCGGCTACTGGCTCATCCCCATCATTGGCATCTGGGTGTTCGTCTATGGACTGAACGCACTGGGCTGGCAGAGCATCATACGCAGCAACACCGACGAGCACGACCGCCACGTAAGCTTCTGGCGCATCTTCCGACTCACCATTACGGGCTATGCGCTGAACTATGCCACCCCCGTGGGCGGACTGGGCGGCGAGCCTTACCGCATCATGGAACTGTCGAAGGACGTGAGCAACCAGCACGCCACGTCGTCGGTCATCCTCTATGCCATGATGCACTTCTTCGCCCACTTCTGGCTGTGGTTCAGCTCCATCTTCCTCTATCTGCTGCTGGCCGTCTTCAGCTTAGTGCCCATGACGGCGGCCATCGCCATCGCCATGGCGGCGGCCATCGTCTTCTGCCTGCTGGCGTTCTACGTCTTCTCGCGGGGCTACAAGCACGGGCTCGTGGTCAAGGTCATACGCTGGATTGGCAAGATTCCCGGACTGAAGGGCTGGAGCCAGCGCTTCCAGGAGCGACACGCCGAGGCGCTTCAGAACATCGACGCCCAGATAGCTGCCCTGCACAAGCAGGACAAGCGGGCCTTCTACAGCAGTCTGCTGTTAGAATATGCGTCGCGCATCGTGCAGAGCCTGGAAATTCTCTTCATGCTGTTGCTCTTCGGCATCGACTGCGGCGGCGGCTTCTCAGGCCTCTTCCTCACGTTTCTCTACTCGGTGCTCATCCTCTCGTTCACCACGCTCTTGGCCAACCTCATCGGTTTCCTGCCCATGCAGCTCGGCGTGCAAGAGGGTGGATTCATGATTTCCATCGCACTCATCGGCATGTCGGCACCCTTCGGTGCCAACTATGACGCTGCAGCCCTCGGCATCTTCGTCAGCATCATCTGCCGCGTACGCGAAATACTCTGGATTCTCATCGGCATACTGCTCATGAAAATACCGTATAAGGTTGCTAACGCAAATTCAGAATAATCGGAATAATCAGATTACTCAGATTACTCAGATTACTCAGAAAAAAAAACTCAAAAAAAATGACAGGAGTAATACTTGCTGCGGGCATGGCCACCCGTCTTCGCCCGCTCACCGACACCACACCCAAATGCCTGCTGAAGATAGGCAACCGTACGCTTTTGGAGCGCACCGTCGATGCCATGCGTATGGCAGGCATCACCGAGTTCGTCATCGTCACCGGCTATCGCGCCAACATGATACGCGACTTCCTGCAAGACTACCGGCAACGACATGACGGCATCACCTTCACCTTCCTGCACAACGCTGACTACGAGCACAACAACAACATCTACTCCCTGTGGATGGCAGGCGAGGTGGTACGCGGAAAGGATTTCCTGCTCATGGACAGCGACATTCTCTGCGACCCCGCTGCTGTAGCACGCATTGCCCAACAGCCAGAGGCGGCTTTGGCGCTGAACCGCCACGAACTGGGCGAAGAGGAAATCAAGGTGATTGTGGATGCAGAAGGACGCATTACGGAAATCAACAAGACGTGTAATCCGAAAGATGCCATCGGGGAGTCGGTAGGCATTGAACGCATGACGGCCGAATACAGCACAGCTCTCTACCGAGAATTGGACGTGATGATTAAGCAGGAGAGGCTCATCAATGTGTTCTACGAGCGTGCTTTCGAACGCCTCATCCCGCAGGGACATACCTTCCGCGTGGTTGATACTACTAACTACTTCTCCTATGAGCTCGACACACCAGAGGATTTCCAGCGTGCACAGGAACTGATGCCGAAGGAGCTGCTGTAAAGGTTACTGGTTAAAGGTCAGCGAGAGCACCTCTTCAACCACCTTGGGAAAGTACTTCATTTCCAGCTCATGCTCCTTGGCGGCAATGTCGTCAGCGGAATCCGCCGGCGAAAGGGCCACACGGTACTGGGCAATCATCTCACCAGAATCGCACACGGGCGTGACATAATGAACGGTCATGCCCGTTTCTGTTTCCCCAGCAGCCTTCACCGCCTCGTGTACGTGGTGCCCCCACATGCCCTTGCCGCCAAACTTCGGCAGCAAGGCAGGGTGAAGGTTGATAATGCGGCGAGGAAAGGCATCAATGAGATAATTGGGTACCAACGGAAGGAAACCTGCCAGCACTATAAAGTCAATGTCATACTGACGCAGCAACGGCAACATGAACTCCTCATCGTTCAGCTGCAGCTTTGGTGCTACGGCCGTAGGCACATTCAGATTCTTGGCACGCTCCAAAGCATGTGCCTCGGCCTTGTTACTGACCACCAAAGCACAATTCACACGCTCCGATCCTGCAAAGTACTTGATCAGATTCTCACAATTGGTGCCGCCTCCCGATACGAAGATGGCGATGTTGATCCTTTTCATACAGGGCACAAAGGTACGAATAAGTGAGTAAAAAGCCAAATTTATTTGAGCATTTTCAAACGAAAGAACCTTCTACGAGGAAAAAATTGTTTCCTACTATCATACTTTTTGAAGGAATATTTGTATCTTTGCAACCATGAAGCGAACGGTGAGAAAAGTCATGGGGTTACTGCTTGCCTTGCTGCCAATGACTGCAGCGGGACAGGAAGTCGTGACTGACCACAGGTTAGTTAAGCCGGAAAATGGAACTTTTGACTACCATGCAATAGCGGCTGACACGCTGAGGTTGGAGGTGGATCCTGTGTTCAGGGTACCTGAACAGACACGGGAGATGCCTGTAGTACGAGGTGGCTACGACGTGACATCGGCTGTTCAGAGCGGTGCAGCGTTCCCGTTGTGGAAAGGTGCTGCACTGGGCGTCTATGGTGCCACAGGCCACTTGCCGGGGCTCATGGACGTCAATTCGGGAACGCTGGCACTCCATCAGAATTTCGGACGGCTGAACCTGTCGTTATCCGCCAATGCCAACAAATACTGGATGCCCATGCAGAGCACGCTACTGACGCAGTACGGCTTCAGCGGACATGTCAGCTACAATGCTGCCAGCTGGATAACACTTCATGCCTTCGGCAATTATTACATAGGTGACCTGCGGATGCCGCCTGCCATCAGCCCCTATGCCTACAGCACGTCATTCGGTGGCTATGCCGACGTGCGCTTCAGCGACCACTGGGGTGCAAACCTGGGCGCTCAAAGATATCTGAACCCCATGAACGGTCGTTGGGAAACGGAACCGATTGTCACTCCCTATTACAAGTTCAACAATGGTTCAAAGCTCGAATTGCCCTTAGGTCATCTGCTCAAGGACATCATATGGGGCAGAGAAGAACCTATGCCGATGATGATGAGGCCAGTACCTAAGCCATAAACAACAGCAATTACAAAAAACTTAGGATAAGAATGGATGAAACACTTTCTTACAATAGTATTAATGATGGCTGTAACAGCTGTGTATGCCCAAACAGAGGCTGACACTACGCGTCACTTGGGATATACCGTTTTCTTCAACCCTGCATGGCAGATTGCTATGGACGAATACGAACGGAAATGGCTACGCGACAAACAGTCATACGTCATCGGTGCAGAGCTGAACTTTCTGCCAAAAGCCAACGATGCCTTTGACCGCGATTACAACTATCCTGCCCTAAGCATCGGTGCTATGCTGAACTTTAACCACGGTGTAACCATGCGCCGTACGCCAGACCCCTCATGGGGCAAAGCTGAGATGGTGGATTACGACTCACATCTGGGCAATATCTTCACGCTTTACGGCAACTTTTCCCGGCCGCTGTTCCGTAGCGGACACTGGCAATTGGATTATAGCCTTCGAGCAGGAATCGGCTACACGTCCCATATATACAACAAGACCGACAACATTGACAACGAACTCATCGGCTCCGCCTTTAACATTTACTTTGGAGCTGGTCTTGTCGGTTACTACCAGGTAAGCGACAACATCGCCATCACAGCCGGCATGCTTTATGGTCATCATAGCAACGGAGCCTTGGCACGTCCCAACAAGGGTGAGAACCATTGGGGGCCGATGGTGGGAATCCTGATGAATAGTGGAAGGATGAAGGTTAAAGGCAAAGGGAGAACACCTGAAGAGCAAGCACAATTCTCCCTATTCCCTCCACCCTCTAATCTCCACCATTTATACCTCGACCTCCGACTGGGCGTAGGTGGCAAGACACTATTGGAGGACTGGCAGAAGACGCAGTTTTATACGGAACCGGGAGAGCCTGATTACCGCACGGATGATTTCCACTTCTATATGTCGTACTCAGCCTCAGCTGCCATCATGTATCGCTATGCACGCCGATGGGCCTCCGGCATCGGTGCCGACGTGTATTATGGCACCTACTACAAGCACATCCGAGATATGGAGGTGCAACAATTACTCCCAACCTCAAGCCACTCCTCTCAAACCTCCAAGACTTCCCCTTGGTCAATAGGCATCTCTGCCCGTCATGAGGTATATTACCATAACCTCTCTCTCGACATGGCGTTAGGCATATACCTGCATCGTAAGATGGGTGCTAATGCAAAAGAGGTAGAACAGCCCTACTACGAACGTATCGGTGTGTTCTATACCTTCCCGAAACTCGGCAACATCAAACTGGGTGCCAGCGTTCAGGCACATCGTACAAAGGCCGACTTGACGGAGCTCATGATCAGCGTACCCGTCAAGTTATAAAGTATTACTTGTGGAGTTCCTCTAACAACAGTTCCACCAGACGGGGCACACCATACTGGTCAATGTCCTCTTCTTTGACCCAGAAATAGTCTTCGGAAAGCGACGGGCGTTTCGTCGGCTCCCATAGGTAGAAATCAGCGTAGATAATCTGGTGCGTGAGCACGTGCTTGACGTTCTTCCGAATTAATTGAGAATTGAGAATTGAGAATTGAAAATTATGATTTCCTTGTACGCCCTGATTCGAATCTTCTGTGTAATCATAATTCTCCATTCTAAATTTTCCTTTCTCCATTACCAGCGGTTCATACAACCCCTGCCATATATCACCAGCGGGACGACGGTGGAGAACTGTCTCACCTTGATACCTAATATATATATAAGTAAGATGACGCTCCTTCACCTTCAGTGTTTTCCGTTTGACGGGCAGTTCCCCTACCCTGCCCTCGCGCAAGGCGGAACAAGTCTCAGCCAGTGGACACGCCATACAATCAGGCGAAGTGGGCGTACACTGCATGGCACCGAAGTCCATCATGGCCTGGTTGTACTGGGAATAATTATTCAATTGAGAATTGAGAGTTGAAAATTGAGAATTATGATTTCCTTGTACACCCTGATTACAGCCCTCGTGGTAATCATAATTCTCCATTCTAAATTCTCCATTCTCCATCAACTCCTGCGCCAATGCCGCAAACTCCTTCTTTCCTTCTGTTGTATTGATGGGTGTGCTGATGCCAAAATGACGGGCAAGAACCCGATAGACATTGCCATCGACTACGGCTATAGGCAGGTCAAAGGCAATGGAACCGATGGCTGCGGCGGTATAGTCGCCCACGCCCTTCAGCCGACGTATTTCATCGTATGTATCAGGAAAATGGCCTAATGCAACTATCTGCTTGGCTGTCGTATGCAGGTTACGCGCACGACTATAGTAGCCCAATCCCTGCCATTCGCGCAGCACTTCATCCTCCGAGGCGGCCGCCAAATCGTTGACCGTCGGCCAACGACGCATAAAGCGCTCCCAATAGGGACGACCTTGCTCAATGCGTGTCTGCTGGAGGATGATTTCAGAGAGCCAAATGGCATACGGGTCACGCGTTTCACGCCAAGGCAGCGCACGACCATTCTTCTTGAACCATTGCAATATAATAGAACTGAAACTCATGGGCTATTGACACATGAGGGCACAAATCTTGTCCTGAAAGTCACGGCCACGAGTGGTTTGAAGTACCCCCTGATTCATGATGGCAAAGCAGAGCACATGACCATTCTTTGCCGTGCAGTAGCCAGCTAACGTTGTGACACCCTTCAACGTGCCCGTCTTGGCATGCACATTGCCTGCCGCTGCCGTGCGTTGCATGCGTTTCGAAAGCGTGCCGTCCTGTCCTGCGATAGGCAAAGACGGATACAGGTGAATGCGAATCTCGCTATTCTTCCACGCATACTTCAGCAACGCCACCTCTAACTCTGGGGACAGGTAGTTATAAAGCGACAGTCCGCTACCGTCAGCAATGTTATAAGCTGACGACGGCAGCCCCAAACGGTCAATAAGTTTGTTGATAATGGCACGTGCCTTCTTCATCGTGGCAGGTTTGCCACCGGAAGCGCCCAACTGGTAAAACATTGACTCCGCATACAGGTTGTCACTGTCCTTCATCATTTTCATCAGTATCTGATCCATAGTATGGAAACGGGTACACAGTTTCTTTGCGCCATTAGGCAACTTCCCCTCCGTCAGGGATACATCCACGAAGACACCCGCTTTCTGCAAAGCATTGGCATAACGTTCCGTAAAGTTATCCTTTCGCGAGATGAGCAATGGTGACAGCGTAGGGTTATCGTCGTCCCAACACCAGCCACTACCCAATAAATCCTCATCTTTCATCGACTTATCGGCCACGATGCGGCCACGGATAGTGTCGATACCAAGTCCCTTCACCTGTTCCACAAAAGCATTCAAGTCGTCAGCATTGAAGCGTGGATCCATGCCGCCTACACAGTAGAGATCGCCTCGTAGTGTGCAACTATCCAAATCACCCGTATAATACAAGGATGTCTGGAACTGGTGACCGCCTCCTAAGCGATCCAATGCGGCAATGGCCGTCACCAGCTTCATGTTCGATGCCGGACGCAACGTGTGGCGGTGGTTATACGTATAAAGTGTGCTGTCGGTCGTCAGGTCATAGACCATTATACCCACCTCCGAGATATTCAATAACGAACTGGAAAGAATCAGCGTGTCAATGTCTGCCTGCAATGTCTGGGGCCACGGCAACGTAGCAACGCTGTCGCTGTCAACCGACATACTGTCCATTTGCGCCTTTGCGGGCAGCATAAGCACCGACAAAAGCAATAAAAAGAGATATTTTTTCATTTTCGCATGCAAAAGTACAAAAAGTTTAGAGTTTAGAGTTCATAGTTTAAAGTTTTTTTGTAATTTTGCATGCGAACTAAAGCAAACGAATATGGTCTATAAGTATGATTTTCTGATTATAGGAGCAGGTGTAGCCGGCATGAGCTACGCCCTAAAGGTTGCACGTGGGCTCACCAATCACCACTCACCATCCACCACTCAGCATCCACGCATCTGCCTCATTTGTAAGACAACCCTGGAAGAAGCCAATACATCCTTCGCCCAGGGCGGTGTGGCCAGCGTAACCAATCTGGAGCTGGACAATTTCGACAAACACATTGAGGACACCATGATAGCCGGTGACTACATCTCCGACAGGGCTGCCGTGGAACAAGTGGTTCGCATGGCACCAGACCAAATCAGGGAACTGGTACAGTGGGGGGTCAACTTCGACCGAAAGGAGGATGGGACGTTCGACCTGCACCGCGAGGGCGGACACTCCGAGTTCCGCATTCTGCACCATGCCGACGACACAGGTGCCGAGATACAGCGCGGACTGATGGAGGCCGTACGCAACTGTCCTGAAATAGAAATCAAGGAAAACCACTTTGCCGTGGAAATCATCACCCAGCACCACCTCGGGGTGCGCGTCACCCGTCGCTCGCCAAACATTCAATGCTACGGCGCCTATGTGCTCAACCCCAAGACGGAGAAGGTAGATACCTACCTTTCTAAGACCACTGTCATGTGTACTGGCGGCTGCGGAGCTGTCTATCTCACCACTTCAAACCCCGTCATTGCCACAGGCGATGGCATTGCCATGGTCTATCGCGCCAAGGGCACCGTGGCTGACATGGAATTTGTGCAGTTCCACCCCACCGTGCTCCACAACCCGAAGGAGACGCACCCCGCCTACCTCATCACCGAGGCCATGCGCGGCTACGGCGGCATTCTCCGCCTGCCAAACGGCGAGTCGTTCATGGAGAAATATGATGAACGCCTCTCGCTGGCACCACGCGACATCGTGGCACGCGCCATCGACAAAGAGATGAAGATTCATGGTATTGACCACGTCTGCCTCGACGTCACACACAAAGACGCCACCGAAACGCGCCACCACTTCCCCAATATCTATCAGAAGTGCCTCTCCATGGGCATCGACATTACCTGTGACTATATTCCAGTACGCCCTGCGGCCCACTACATGTGCGGCGGCATCAAGGTCGATCTTAACGGACAATCCAGCATTGAGCGTCTCTACGCCCTTGGTGAGTGTTCCTGCACCGGATTGCACGGAGGCAACCGACTAGCCAGCAACTCGCTCATTGAGGCCGTGGTTTATGCCGAGACGGCTGCACGCCACTCGCTGGAACACTTTGAGTTGTACGACTTCAACGAACGCGTACCTGAGTGGAACGATGAAGGTACCATGACCAATGAGGAGAAGGTACTCATCACCCAGAGCGTCAAGGAGGTAAACCTCATCATGGCCAACTATGTAGGTATTGTACGTAGCGACTTGCGTCTGCATCGTGCCTGGGATCGTCTTGATATGCTCTACGAAGAGACCGAACGCCTCTTCAAGCGTGTACGTGCCACGCGTGACATCTGCGAACTGCGCAACATGATAAACGTAGGTTACCTCATTACCCGTTGGGCACTGGAACGCAAAGAATGCCGAGGTCTGCATTTCACCACAGACTATCCACAACACGCCTACGACAAGTAAACAATCATCTTGTCAGCGAGAACTTCATAGAGAGGCCGAAATCCTGGGTGACGGTAGGATATGAACTGGAGGAAAGGAGCGGAGTATTTGTCTGCAAGTCGTAATAGGCCGAGAGAGTGAGCAGCCGTGAGAGGGTGTAGTCAGCCATGAAGGAGGCCTTGAATGCAGAGTTGCCACTGGAGGCCGTACTGGTGCGAGTGGCTATGTCACGTACAAGGGCTGCCTGTCGGCGGTAGGTAAGGTCAAGACGCAAGTTGAGGTCATGATTGACACCACTGGTACGTCGCTGCTGACTGGCATTTGCCGCCTCGTTTTCGGTTCCGTTACCTTTCTTTTTACCCCGCTGTGCCTTTTTAATTTTCCGGCTGGTTCCGGGATTAAACAGGCGGAAATTTTGTATCTTATAACCAGCCCCTACAACCCAGTCATTAGAACGGCTCTCATTGATTTGCATGCTGGTCATTGAGAGGTTTAGTACACGGGTGGTACGATACTCCATCTTGATGGTCATGCTGTTCTTGAGGGTCATATCAGCACCGATCAAGGGTGTAAACGACTCATTCAGGCTGACGGATGGGACACTGAGTTTTGAGGCATCGAGGGTAATCTGAGAATAGGGCATGATGGGGGTGGAATAGCTTCCAATGGCAAAGACGGACTTGTAACCATGATTAACATTGAAGCTCTTGAAGTTTTCAATGAACCACGAGTAGCGCATCAATCCCGAGTAGCGAACCGTCCAGTTGGGCAACATAGCACGTAGTTTGGGAATGATGCCACCCGATGTGGAGCTACTGGTATATGCCTCCAAAAAGGCTGGAATCATTTGCTGAGGATTGAGCGAAGACTCCAAGCCAGCTCCACCGGACAGCAACGAGCAGAACTTCTCAAATGAAGAAGATGGATAGCCATTATTGGCATCGCCGATGCCTTCAAGTGCTGAACCAAGACTGATAGTGGTCATGGTAAAAGTTCCGCTCTGGGTGGTTGGCATGCCTCCATACATATATTGAATGCTACGGACACGCGTTTCATTGCGAGCCCAGTTCAGGTCAATACGCAGGTCCTGCATGGGTTCAAGCTGCATACGCACCTGAAGGTCGTTCGACTGATTGGTAGTGGCAGGCGTTGAGACGCTGTCACTACAAAGTAGCCAGCCATTCTGCATGCTCTTATCTATATAGCCATCACCAGCAAAGCCAAAGGCAAAGTCAAGGCCAGGAGCAAGGACACCGTCCGAGCGCTGTCCAAAGGCATCGCCAATGCGAGGCAGGAAGCCGGGTAATGACATGGCATACTGACCACGATAGGAGATGCTGACATTGCGCACCATCATCAGAAAACGGGCCAGGTGCTGGGAAGGCTCGTACCACCACTGCTTCTCCATCGGGCGGCGGGCATTGACAGTAACCATAACCGTAGCAGTGTCTCGGTTCAGTATCTCTATGTTGTTCTGGTCTTTCACCTTATATTTCAACCGATAGGTACGACCGTCCTGTGTACGAGCTGTAACCTGAATGCGCTTTGTTTTCTTGTCATGTTTCAGCACCAACGTGGTATCGGGTTTGAGTTTCACTTCCTTCATAAATGCCTGCTGGTTGCGGGGCAGCTCACGCTCGTCTTTAGTCTCCTTTGGCTTTTTGCTATTGGAGGTTGTCGTAGAACGTTTCTTGAAACGATCGTTGACTTTCTTGAGGAAAGGCACATGATTATAAAGTTGTTCCATGTTCCAGGTTGAGTTGATGGTAAGTTGCCGGTTGTTGGCAATGGTATTGCCAAGTGAAGTACCATCCTTGAGTGTGGTGCCACGTAACCAGGAGTAAGTCGCATTATAGGAAGCATCGGCATTGAGCCAGTCCAAAAGGGGCAACTTATTAAGCGGAAGCTGGTAACTGGCGGTGAATGTCTGCTGATAATCCAACGGAGTACCAAGGTTTCTGATGCTGTGCCAAACGGAGTCCTTCCAAGCCTGATACTGGTCAGGATAAAGATCTTTGTTGACAATGCAGTAAGGCTGTTCTATCTCGGCATGCGTTGCCGACTGGAACGACACATGGAGGTTCTTGGTAAGGTCCCAGCGCAACTTGAAAGCACGGTTCCAAAGGAACTGCGAGTCGAATGTAGCAGGCAGTCGTGAACCACCAAGGTCCTCCATGTCTCGGCTCTGCAGTTCACGGTAGTTGTGCAATATCTCTGTATCGAAAGCAATATTCTGGGGCAGGTAGTTGATTCCTAATGCCTTGGGGAAATTGAGCCATTTCGACTTACCTTTCAGTTTCTTAAAGGGCTCGAAAGTCTTATAGACTGGCGAGTAGTTGTAACTAAGCATGCCACGCCAATGATCCTCACGCTCATAGACAGTGGTCTCGCCTGTGATATAGCGGTGCTGATGTCCGAAGGAGAACGAGAAATTAGCTGGATCGTACGGCATGGGGTGACGCTTGGTCTTGATGCCAACTCGGACATTGGAGAGCGATAAGTTGGTGTTGGTGACACGCGTGACTGCAATACGCTCAATGGAATCACGCTCTTGTCTGTCAGCCATGGCATCCAAGGACTCTTCCAGTCGCAGGTCTGTATCCAGTGGGTTATACTTCGGACTGGTGCGTTCCTTTGTAACAGAGTAGTATAGGGGGATGCTGACCTTCGCCTTGTCAGGGAAGAACTTGCCCAACTCGACATTTGCCGTGAAAGAGAACGTGCGGTAGTTGTCGGTGGAGCGCTGCATTGTACCCTCTTCAAGTCCACCGAATCCCTCGGTGACAAGACGTCCGCTCAGGTTCAGGCTACCAATGTCAGACAGTTGCATGTTCAGAGCACCGCTGGCAGCCCAGCCACCATTATTGTTGGTTTCCAAAAGTCGTAGCTCATTAACCCATACCTCTCCAGATTTCTGTGTCTTGCTGATGTTACGGACACCTATTATCATGGTCTTTACCTCGCCTAACGTTGGATTACCCATGATACTGACTTTATTTGCCGGATGGTTGGGATCCTGAGCTGAGAACAGCTGGGTATAGCTGGCACCACCTGAAGCACGCTGCTTATTACGTTGGCGTTTCAAGTCGGTAAAGACGGAGAGTTGCATATCAAGCATGTTTTCCAAGGGCCATACAGCACGACAGTCTTCAAGGCTGTACTTATTGTAATTGCTACGGTCGGGAGTCAGTTTCAGCGGTATCTCATACTCATAATAGTTCGACTTATAGTCGCTTCCCAATCTGACGAAGACCGCCAGTTCGCCATCCTTCAGATTGGTGTCATCGCCCATCAGGTGGTTGGCATGCACAAACATCTGGAGCCGTTTGTAGTGCCGTAGATCGGTGGTAGAATTTTTATAGACGGCCTTCGACTCCCCGGGCGACAAATTACGAACAGTGAGGTTTAGTGACTGCTCGTTAGCCTCAACCAGCTGTGGCTGTGAGGGGTCCTGCACACGTGTAATGCCGGGCGGCAGAACATAATTGACCGGCTTTCGGTCATTATTCTCCTCAATATTAACGGCACTAGCTTCAAGCGTACCAGTTTCGGCAGAGGCTGTCGTCGATAGCGACTGCTCATAGATGCGCCACTCACCACGTACGAGGTCAAGACTACCGAAACGTAGTACGATGGGGTGATGGAATTGGGTCATGAACATACGCATGAAGCGGATGCTAGAGAAGTCGCTGATGCCACCCTCACGGTGCTCATATTGCTGAATGGGTATGCGGAACTGATACCACTGAACCGTCGTGGTATCGCCATTGCGCAGACGGACTCCGCTGTTGCGAATATCGACAATATGATTACGCCCAATCTCCAAGTCTTCCGGACGAATACTGACATGATACTCATAGTAACGCTCGTACTCATTGAGCGTATAGTCCTGGTTGATATCCTCTACATCGGGAGTTGTCTTGTAACTGGTATCGTAGCTCTCATTGTTGGAGTCGTTGTCGGGAGAGTTGCCTTGTGGCATGTTGATACGCTTGTAACGCTGGAGGATGGAGGTACGGTTGCGGTCGAAATCGCTACCACGATAGTAGTGATAGTCATCATTAGCCGGGTCTGCGAGCCATGCCTGACGGACGCTATCGTTAGTAACGGGCATCTGCTGCAAGAAGTCAGCATAGACTCCAAAACTACGCTCCTGTTCATCGGTCAGTCCGTTAAATCCCACGTCCTGCAACTGTCGGCTACCGCTGGTAGTGGCAAAGGCATAAGTCTGCGTAGCCTGCACCGGTACACGTCCCCATTGCGTCTCAGAGAAAGAGCTACTGCCATCAACGGGCATGCCGCTCTCATAGAACTTATGACCATCATGAAGCACATCCTCGCTGACTTCACCAAGATTGATGTAGAGGTCGCCACCATATTGTGAGGCAATGCCTGCCTTACGGGTATAGATAAAGGGGTCAAGCAACCAGAACTCGATATACTCGATATTGGCCTGTTCGAAATCATTGGTATCAAGCTTTCGCATCATGCCACCCCAGCGCATCTGTGGGTTGGGCAGCGTACCATCCACGTTAAGTTCGGTGGACAGATTATAAGGTCCTCGCTCTTCAGGATAATAAGCCAGGTTCAGGATGGGCAAGGTCGCAGTGGCTCCGTTATAGGTGCTCTGGTCGCGGTTGGGATAGAGTTCTGATACATAGACCTCACGAACATAGTGATTTGACAATTGTTCAAGGTCGCTCTTGATATGGGCTGGAGTCAGCGATGACGAACGATAGGTAAACAACGGGTCAATGTTATACCATGCCAGAAGAGCACGGTTGTAACCACTGCTGACGGAGGTCTTGTCAGCATATTCCGGGAACATGGTGGGTACGCTGGAAATAATCCACGACTTAGGTTCACTTACGGAGATACAATTCTTTGTATTCTCAAAGTCGTCAATATAGGCGGCATTATCCTGTGTGCCACTTGCGGTACCGGCAATCAGTTGAGCAAATTCTCCCTTGAAAGAAATCTGCGAGGGCTGTGTACAGTGCAGGCCAGGAAGTGCATCCAGTATATTGGTGAGCCACTGGCTCTCAGTCTTCCAATTCAAGTTGAGGCCCCACAACGTGTTCTTCAGAGGTTCAGAACCCATGCTAACCTTTGAGGTCAGCGTTTGCTCGCTAAGGTGCATCAGCGTACCTCCAAGTTGGAAGTTCTTCGAGAATTCATATTCCCAGTTGAAACCCAACATGGTTTTGCGCTGCATACCGTAATTGGTATTGCTCTCTAACGACACATTGACATTCGTACCGGCTTCGATAATGCTCTGATTCAGGATGGTTACCTCACCAGCGGAGTAATCAACAGAATAGTCTGTACCTTCAGTGAGCGTAACACCACCTGCCGTGACGACAACAGAACCTTGAGGCACATTATAAGCACCCAACGAAATCACGTTGGCTGAGGTTCCCTTGAACTGTCCTACCAATTGGTATTTGTTCTTCTCTGCTATCTGGCGTGCAATAGTCCTCGTGGAGTCGTATAGTGCTGTAAAGGTATATTTCTCTGCAATTTCGGCACTGACACCCGCGGAAACAAGACAACGTTTCAGATAGTCACCAAACGGCTCCGCAGCAGGCAGGAACACGCGGCCGTTCTGGATAGTATAGCCCTCCACAAAGTCGAAGTAGCCATTCGGATGCGCCTGATTGTTATTATCAAGACGGTCGGCACCCATCAGTCGGATGATAGGCATTTCCTTTACCTGCGGTTCTGGGATATAGGTCAGATAGACACCAGTAGTATCGCTTTGATACTTGATGTCAAGACGGAATTTGGTTTTCTCTACCGTGGATGAAAGATAATAGACGTTCTTCATCATCAGTTTCCAGTTTCCCTGACGAGGATTGTTACTGGTATTCTTCAGCGACTTGACGAAGAGCACCTCACGGGCATTGGTATGGTCGGCAGCGAACTCACCCACCTGATAGGTCACGCCGCCAGAGGTGTATTCATAGGCCACGGCTAAAACCTGATCAGTCTGCAATGCAGTACGCAGGGATATATAACCCATCGACTTGTTGACACTGTATTCTGACGAGTTCAGCAGACGGGCAGAGGCCAGCTTTTCGTAGTCAACACCACCACGAAACCCGCTGATACCATCCAATTCGCTGCTGGCCTGGTCAATGTCACGAGCAGCACCATGTTGCTCTACCAGCGTGCCATACTCATTGTTCGACTGGTTTGAAGGGATAATCATGCCATTGCCCGACCATAACGAGGTATTGCTGATGTGACGGTCCTCGGCAAGGTCTGTCAAAGCGATAATGTTACGGGTGTTGGAGGTTGTACCGGTTTTGTTGGTCACCCAGACCTCGACTCGGGTAATGTTGATTCCCGTAGTCACGTTAGGCAATGACTGCATGGATGCGTCATAACGATCGCGGAAATACTGGGAAAGGAAGAAGTGACGGTTCTCTTCGTAATTAGCGACATTGATCTCGAAGGGAGTCAACTGCGTGCCACCACTCGACGACACACTCTTCGTTGTAGAGTTTTTCTGCGAAAGAACGGTCTGCAACTTCAGTCTGCCAAACTGCATGTCGGTACGTACGCCAAAAAGGCTGCTGGCACCTTTAATGAGGGAGTTGTTTGATGGAAACGTGATATTGCCGGCCTCCACCAGTTTGATGATTTCATCTTCTTTTCCCTCATAACGCAGTTTCAGGTTCTTGGTATCAAAGTCGAACGTAGCATCAGTATTATAATTCAGCGTCATCTTCATCTTATCGCCGACACTACCGGTCACGTTCAAGTTTATCTTCTCGTCGAAATCGAAAGCCGTAGTACGGCGGTTACGGATAGGAAGCGAGGGATTGTCGATGCTTTTCAGTGTAGCACCAAGTTTCAGTTCTGCCGTTCCCTGGGTACGGATGCGAACGCCACCAGGACCAAAAATCTTTTCCGCTGGTCCAAGGTCGAACTTCATGTCGGCAAACGAGAATTTCTCCTTGCCCTTAGTTCTGACGGCCTCGCTGTTCTTCTGTCTGAAATACTGTTGCATGGTACGTCGCTCCGTCCACAGCATATATTCCTCAGGAGTCATAAGAATGGGGGAGTTCAGGTAAGAATCACCAATTTTCATACCAATGCGGTAACCGTTGCCAGTAGTATCCAATTCTACTGTCTGAGTGATATTATCCGGTCGTCGCAGGTCAAGAACCGACGTGTCAAGATCCTCTACTACCAGAGGTATGGTCGGCTGAATACGCCAACGGGTGTTTACGATGGTATCGGAATCGCTTTTTAATGAAGAGTGAAAATTCTGGAACGAAGAAATGACAAAACTGCCATGGGTCAACATGTTTGCCAAGGCAACAATGCTCACCAATGTCAAAACAATATAAGTCGTTATTCTCTTCATTCTATTATCATACCTCTAACCGCCGTAGGCTTCCCCCTCTCTTTTCGGAGAGGGGGTTAGGGGGTGAGGCCTTACTTAATCTGTTTCAACGCCAGTTTAACTACTTGTTCCACAGGCAGGTCTGGCTGCTCCTGCAATATCTGCACCACAACCTTCTGAGTCGGAGCGGGCGAGAAGCCAAGCATAGTGAGTGCAGAAACTGCCTCGTCCTTGACCTGATTGTTAATTGGTGCAACAATGCTACCTCCAGCGGGTATCTCTTCGGTAATGCCTAAGGCCACAATCTTGTCACGCAAATCGACAATGATTCGCTGGGCAGTCATCTTGCCGATTCCCTTTATGCTCTGTATCAGTCGGGCATTACCCGTAGAAATGGCATTACACAGTTCGCTCACACTCATTCCTGACAGCATCATTCGGGCAGTATTGGCTCCTACGCCACTCACGCTGATAAGTAGTTCAAAGAGTTCACGTTCCTTCTTGTTATAGAACCCAAACAGCTGAAAGGCATCCTCGCGAATAGCTTCATAGACATAGAGTTTCACGTCTTTCTTTCCCTGAATGGCACTATAGGTATTCAGCGAAATGCTGAGACCGTAACCTACGCCAGCAGCTTCGAGCGTAGCTAATGCGGGAGTCAACTCTGTCAGTTCTCCCTTGATGTATTCAATCATATTTTCATCTAATAAATGTATATATACAATACTTTAAACGCAATTAGGGTTAAAATATTGTACTATATAATTTTTTTGTAGTTAAGAGGAGTTAAGGGGGAGTTAAGAGGAGTTAGGGGACAATACATTGTCTGCTCTTCTCTGCAAGCATATGTCCCTTAACTCCCCGCCGAAGGCGAACGAAGCGATAACTCCTCTTAACTCCCCCTAACTCCTCTTATCTAATTAAATTTCCCAGAATGTCGCGCGTCAGTTCCTTTGTAATGGTACGGGTGGCAGCACTGGTGGCGTTCTTCACTACGCGTTCCTTGGCCGACGTACGAGACTTCGTCGTTTTGCCGCTGACCTTACCGCTGACCCAAGACCCAAGAATGGCAGCAAGTGTGGAGGTAATAGCAGTCAGTACCGCCTTCCACACCTTCGACATCACACCAGGTTTCTTCTTGGTTTCCTTCTCTTTCTTCCCGTCCATCTCCGTGGGCACCTCAATCTCAGTGTCCTTGGCTGCCTCGGCAAGCTCGCGCTCTGCCTGCTCCGCCTCGGCAATCAACACCTCAAAAGCGCTCTGACGGTCAACAGGCGTATCGTACTTGCCATAGATACGGCTCTGCTTGATGATGTCAAGTCGCTGTCCCTCTGTGATGGCACCAATCTGCGACAAGGGGAAAAGTATCTTGGCACGTTCTACAACGCTGGGGGCACCTTTCTCGTCAAGGAACGACACCAGCGCCTCGCCTGTTTCCAGATTCATGATGGCCTCGTCGGTCTTGAAGGCAGGATTCGCACGGAACGTATCGGCAGCCACCTTCACGGCTTTCTGGTCTTTCGGGGTATAGGCACGCAAGGCATGCTGTACACGGTTACCCAACTGTCCAAGGATGACCTCTGGAATATCTGTCGGGCTCTGGGTAATGAAGTAGATACCCACGCCCTTCGAGCGAATGAGCCGGATGACCTGCTCAATCTTGTCAAGTAGGGCCTTCGAGGTGTCGGTAAACAACATATGGGCCTCGTCGAAGAAGAACACAAGCTTCGGTTGGGGCAGGTCACCCACCTCAGGTAGCGTAGAATACAATTCTGAGAGCAGCCATAGCAGGAACGTAGAGTAGAGCTTTGGCTGGAGCATCAGCTTGTCGGCAGCCAGAACGTTCATCACACCCTTACCGTCCTGCGTCTGCAACAGGTCCTGAATATCGAAGGCGGGCAGCCCGAAGAACTTGTCTGCACCTTGATTCTCCAACTGCAGCAAGGCACGCTGGATGGCACCCACAGTAGCCGTTGAGATGTTGCCATACTTCGTGGTGTATTCCTTGGCATGCTTTGATACCCAGTCGAGCATCGAACGTAGGTCCTTCAAGTCGTCAATGAGCAGACCACGTTCATCGGCAATGCGGAACACTATGTTCAGCACACCATCCTGTGTCTCATTCAGCTGTAACAGACGGCTCAGCAGCTGCGGTCCCATCTGAGAGACAGTGGCACGCATGGGATGTCCCTGCTCACCATAGACGTCGAAAAAACGAACGGGACAAGCCTGGAACTCCGGGGTTTCAATACCAAACTCCGGCAAACGCTTTTCTATGAATCCACTCATTTTTCCCACTTGCGAGATACCACTCAGGTCACCTTTCATGTCAGCCATGAAACAGGGGACACCTGCCTGACAGAAAGTTTCTGCCATTACCTGTAGCGTCACGGTCTTACCCGTACCGGTAGCACCTGCTATCAAACCATGGCGGTTTGCCATCTTTCCAGTGATACTCAGCGCTCCATTCTCACTGTGCGCAATATAAAATCCACGTTCTTTGTCGTACATAATGATTCTTTTTAGTTATTATTTTGGGCAAAGGTAGGGAAAAATAAAAAAATAAAAGAATAAAAAAAACAAAAAAACGGAGACTAAAGCAAAAAACTCATAACTGATAACTTACAACTAATAACTTTTTACTACCTTTGCACGCAAAATACACAATCAACAAACAAAACAACTAAACTTATGGACACAAAGAAAATCAGAGCAGCCGTCGTAGGATACGGCAACATTGGAAAATTCACGGTCGAGGCACTGGAGGCCGCCGACGACTTTGAGATTGCAGGCATTGTGCGCCGCAATGGCGCAGACAACAAGCCCGCAGAACTGGCACAGTACGATGTTGTCAAGGACATCAAGGAGTTGAAGGACGTCGATGTGGCCATCCTGGCCACCCCCACCCGTTCATGCGAGGAGTTTGCCAAGCAAATACTGCCATTAGGCATCAACACCGTCGATTCGTTCGACATCCACACCAACATCCGTGGCTACCGTGAGCGTCTCATGGAGCTGAACAAGCAGACGGGCACCGTCAGCGTCATTGCTGCCGGCTGGGATCCAGGTTCTGACAGCATCGTACGCACATTGATGCAGAGCCTCGCTCCGAAGGGATTATCCTATACGAACTTCGGTCCCGGCATGTCAATGGGACATAGCGTCTGTGTACGTTCTAAAGCCGGTGTGAAGAACGCACTCTCCATGACGATTCCCCTCGGTGAGGGCATCCATCGACGCATGGTCTATGTGGAGTTGGAGGATGGTGCCAAGCTGGAGGAGGTTACCGCAGCTATCAAGGCCGACCCCTACTTCGCTTCTGACGAGACACACGTTTTCGCAGTTGAGAGCGTTGATGCCGTCAAGGACATGGGACATGGCGTACACCTGGTACGCAAAGGCGTTAGCGGAAAGACACAAAACCAGCGTTTCGAGTTCAACATGAGCATCAACAACCCTGCCCTGACGGCACAGGTGCTGGTCAACGTGGCTCGTGCATCCCTGCGTCAGCAGCCTGGTTGCTACACCATGATTGAGTTGCCCGTCATCGATATGCTGCCCGGCGAACGTGCCGACCTCATCGAACACTTGGTATAATAATCACAGTGGCTATAGTTGCTATAGAACCTTTAGAGTCTATAGTTACTATAGCCACTATCAATAATAAAAAAACAAACTACATAACAATGAAACTACTAAAATCTATTGGAGCAGCAGTGCTGCTGGCTTGCCTGACGACAAACGTTCAAGCACAAGACTACACGAAGTATTATCAGAACCTGCCCGTAGCATTACAGCAGGTAAAAGCCCCGGCCATTCCTGACAACACCATCACCCTGACCGAAGTGGGTGGTGTTGGCGACGGTGTGACGCTGAACACCGAAGCATTCAAGAATGGCATCAGCAAACTCTCGAAGCAGGGCGGCGGCCACTTGAACGTACCTGCAGGTATCTGGCTCACAGGTCCCATCATGCTGAAGAGCAACATCGACCTGCATCTGGACAAGAACGCCATTATTCTCCTCTCACCCGACAAGAGCCTTTATTTGGATCCTACAGGAAAGAGCGACCGCTGCTATCCTGGCATCCGTGCCACGAAGCAGACCAACATTGCCATCACTGGCGAAGGTATCATCGACGGCAACGGTGCCCAGTGGCGCCCCGTAAAGCGTGAGAAGGTGAGTGACGTAGAATGGAAGGCTTTCCAAGAAATTGGCGGTGTGGAGCGTCAAGAGGGTAAGCTGTGGTACCCGTGGGACGTAAAAGCCGGTTACCCCAACATTGCCGACACACCTGAGAATCAGGAGAAGCTGCGTGCCGACCTGATTCGCGTCACCGACTGTGAGAACGTGCTCATTCAGGGCGTCACGGTTCAGAACTCTCCTCGCTTCCACGTGCATCCCTGCAACTCAAAGAATGTCATCGTCGATGGAGTGACGGTTCGCTGCCCGTGGAACGCGCAGAACGGTGACGCCATCGACTTCTCTGACGTGAACATCGGCATCATCGTCAACTGCACGGTAGATGCCGGCGATGACGGTCTCTGCATGAAGAGCGGCAAGAACAAGCCTGCCTCTCCAGCTAACGGCTGTGCTGACATTCTCATTGCCCAGAACACCGTCTATCATGCTCATGGCGGCTTCGTCATTGGCAGCGAGAGCATCGGAGGCATGAAACGTATCGTGGTCTGCGACAACCGTTTCAGCGGCACCGACACCGGCCTGCGTTTCAAGAGCAACATTGGCCGTGGTGGCAAGTGTGAGAACATTTTCATTCAGAACATCGTCATGACCGACATCAAGGACGAGGCCATCGTCTTCCAGTGTGACTACATGGACCGTCCTGCAGGACGTGAGAATCCAGACTTCCAAGGTCCGAAGAAATTGGAGTTCGTACCCGACTTCCAGGACATCCACATCCAGAACATCGTCTGCCGCGGCTGCGCCACCGGCATCAAGGCGAAGGGCACCACGGAAGCCAACTGCGTCCACGACATTGACATCACCGATGCCACCATCCTATATAATAAGGTAGCCACCGACATTGACGAGGCAACCGCCAAACTGAAACTCACCAATGTAAAACTGGTGGAGAATAAATTGTAATATTTGGGGCTTAAAACTCTGAAATCGGCACTACGGCGATTTCAGAGTTTCTCTATTAAATCTTTCCCAACTCTTCTTTCAGCATGTCCATTGCATAGACAGCTCCCTGATAGTATAAGCCCGTACTGGGTCTTTCAATTTTTTTATAGGTATTCGAATCATAAACAGTATCTAAGGCCTGTTCCAGAGACATTCCATAATCATCCATTAGCATGATTACCAAATCATTCGTCAAACATTCAATCTGGAATTGTATATTTTGTTCTTCCTGTTTATTCATCGTTTCCAATTTTATGAAGTAATTTGATAGCTTCATAAGACTAATGCCCCTCCATGGCGGTTACAAACGATCGTTATATCCTCAACCGCATCTTCTATCGATTGTGTATGTTCTACGCCATAGTGTTTGGTCAGGAATTCCAGCCCCTTATATTTGCGTAAATACTGATAGGCCTTGGCATTTGTCAGCGAGAACTGTTTGGCAAAGGCTCCGATGACACATACCAGATATTCGACGATGTTTGATTGTTCTTTCGACATACTCAAATTATTTTGTCGTTTGCAAAGGTACGAATAAGCGAGCAAAAAAACAAGAGAATCTTGAGTTTTTTCGAGCGTGAGTACCATCGACGAATGTCGAAGGTAGGCTGCACCTCGGAAAACTCAAAAAATCTTTGATTTATTTGGTTTTTCGCTCGGTTTGCACTACCTTTGCAAATGAACTACTATCCGCGTTTTTCGGATAGTCAAAAACGAAAAAGGGATTAACACGACCGTGATAGACAAATTCCACGCCCGCGATAAACAATTATCACGGGCGTGTTAATTGTTTATCACGCCCGCGGAGTTCCAATTTCCCCGGCAGAAACTCCCTGCTTCCCCGGCAGAATCCACCTCGTACCCCGGCAGTTTCTCCCAGTTTCTGACAATCTCCAAACAATCAAACAATCTCGTCCTTAGCACCTACGCTAAAGACGAGATTCTTTATTGTTTAGAGGAAATTCCTAATGTGCTCAGCAGAGTCCCAGCGATTTAATCAGTCGCTACAACTATTTCACTACTATTTTCTTTGTTTCCCCATTCGAATATTTAATAATATTCACTCCCTTGCGAGGTGCATCTATACGCTGACCATCAGGAGAGTAATAGCCCACTATATATTTGTCATCATCGTATTTTACTTCCATAATCCCTGTCGGTTTCGGGTCGCTCTCTGTCAGAGCTACAATGTTGCCGAATTCACTCCACGGACTATTTTTACTATATAAACTGACAGAAGATTCTGGCACATGTAACGTACACCATCCTAATTTACATTGACTAAAAGCATATGAAGACGTACTCTTAATTGTCTTTGAATGACAATATAAATCTTCTAACATTACACAGCTTGAAAACGCATAATCTCCAATTTTATTTATATGGTCACCGAGAATTACTGAGGTTAAATTACGGCAAAATGCAAAGGAATATGATGAAATATTCGATAGGCCATTTCCAATGCTTAACGAGTTCAAACCTGTGCAACTTTGGAACGCATGACTACCAATGCTTGTCACGCTGTTGGGGATGGTAACGGAGGTAAGACTGATACATTTATAGAACGCACCACTGCCAATGCTCGTCACGCTATTGGGGATGGTCAATGAAGTCAACCCCCAACAGCTAGAAAAGGCATCACTACCAATACTCGTCACACTATTGGGAATCGTCACTGAGGTCAGGCCGCTGCAACCACTGAACACATAGTCGCTGATACTTGTCACGCCGTTGGGAATCGTCACCGAGGTCAAGCCAGAACAATCCATAAACGCTTTATTACCAATATTCGTCACACTATTAGGTATTATCACTGACGTTAAGCCAGAACAACCATAAAAAGCGGTATTCGAAATACGACTAATACCTTGGGGTATAACATATTCACCTTGATAATCATGATACATATATGCGAACAAATAAGAATTATAAATAGGTTCCTTTAAACCTGCACAGCCAGAGAATGCATAACTACCAATACTCGTCACACTATTGGGGATTGTCAACGAAGTCAGACCACTACAACCTTCGAACGCAGAACCGCCAATACTCGTCACACCGTTGGGAATAGTCACCGATGTCAGACCAGTACAATTCTGGAACGCATAACTGCTGATTCTCGTCAATGAACTTGGAAGGGAAAGTCTTTCTATCTTCGAACTTCCATAGAAAGCATAGTCACCTATGGCAGTTACATCATCATCAAAATTTACTTCATTGAATTGAGAGTTTGCAAAAGGAGAGTAATCTGCTGAACTTGAATTTGGAATGTTACAATTAACAGTCAAAGATCCTGTGCAGCCATAGAACGCTTGGCTGCCGATACTAGTCACGCTGCTAGGAATTGTCACTGAGGTCAGGCCACTGCAATTATAGAACGCATAACTGCTGATACTCGTCACATTGTCTGGTATGACAAATTCTTTTATTTCATTTTCGTCTCGATCAATAAGAATTACTGGTTTTCCTATATTGTTTCTAATCAAATTAACAATCTGATTTGTGCAAAATGCGGAATAATCAGTAACTGGAACCTTTACGTTTTTTAAGCCACTACAACCTTTGAATGCAAAAAGACCGATACTCGTCACGCTGCTGGGGATGGTGATAGAGGTTAGGCCACTACATTTCTCGAACGCAGAACTGCCAATGTTCTTCAATGAACTTGGAAGGGAAAGTTTTTCTATGTTTGAACATCCATAGAAAGCATAGTTGCCAATGAAAGTTACATCATCACTAAAATCTATTTCTCTAAATGAAGAGTCCCCAAAAGGAGAGAGATCTGAAAAACTTGCATTTGGGATATTACAATTAATTGTCAAAGATCCTGTGCAGCCTGAAAATACAGAACCACCGATGGTTGTTACACTTTGGGGAATCGTTATTGAGGTCAAACCAGTGCAGCCAGAAAACGCAGAACCACCGATGGTTGTCACACATTGGGGAATCGTTATCGAGGTCAAACCACTACAACCCTCGAAAGCACTACTGCCTATGTTTGTTACACTTTGGGGAATCGTTATCGAAGTTAGGCCACTACAATCATAGAACGCAGAACTGCCGATTTTTGTCACGCGATTGCCAATCGTCACCGAGGTGAGGCCACAACACCCTTTAAATGCAGAATCACCGATACTCGTTACTTCATCCCCAATAATTATCTTTTTTATTGATGGTAGATCACTAAACCAACTTCCAATTTCTTTACAATGGAATTCCACTGAAGTTAGTCCTGTGCAGCCCCAGAACGCAGAATTATTGATGTTTGTCACGCTGTTCGGAATCGTCACCGAGGCCAAACTACTACAGTTCTCGAAAACGCCTTGTCCTATGCTTGTTAAACTATTAGATATCGTCACCGAGGTCAAACCACTACAGTTCTCGAAAACACGACTGCCTATGTTTGTTACACTATTGGGTATCGTCACCGAGGTCAGGCCAGTGCAACCATAAAACGCCTCATCATCGATGCTTGTTACGCTGTTGCCAATGGTGACGGAGGTCAGACCAGAGCAGCCATGGAACGCATCCTGACCGATGATCGTCACACTATTGGGTATCGTCACCTTGGTCAGGCCAGTGCAACCATAAAACGCCCCATCATCGATGCTTGTTAAACTATTTGATATCGTCACCGAGGTCAAACCACTACAGCCTTCGAAAACCCATTTACCGATGATCGTCACACTATTGGGTATCGTCACCCAGGTCAGGCCAGTGCAACCATAAAACGCCTCATAACCGATGCTCGTCACGCTGTTGGGAATTGCCACCGAGGTCAGACCAGTACAATTCTGGAACGCATAAGCACCAATGTTCGTCACGCTATAAATAGTACCATTGTAAGAGACCGCTTTTGGGATGAATACGTTCCCTGTGTAATCATTATTGACGAGACCAGTCACAGTAGCATTCGTTCCCGAAAAGTTGTAATAAATTCCATTGATCTCGGCATCATAGGCAAACGACTTCGCTCCAACCATACTCATGAGCACAGTGAGCAGGAAAGTTAATCTTAGTTGTTTCATAGTTATGTATGTTTGTTATTATATAGTGATGTCTTTTTCAGCCTCTATAAGGAACTTTGGAATTAACAATTTTACAACTAGCTATTCCATGTTTTGCTAAAAGTTGCATTAAAATGTTTCTCTGATATGTTTTCTCACAACATGGTCCAATAATAACCTTCCGCAATGCAGATGTTGGTATACGTACATTCATATAAGGAGAAAAATTCCCCTTTGAATTGACTTTAAAATGTATGTCATCAAGTTTAGTAGCCAGAGAGAGGATCCTCCATTCATTTTCAAATCTGAATGCATGATGTTTTACCAATGCTGAAGTTAATACGGACATTTCATACAATGATTTAACCTTTAAATCCCCCAATTCTTTATCATTTTTAATTTGCTTTGCTTTGTTGATGTATTCCAAATATATCATTTTCGAGTAGAAAGAAACAGCAGGATGTCTTAACGAAAGATTCTGAACGACCTTAAAAGCATGTGGTGAGTTTATTTCATACTTTGTAAAGTCAAGAACATCTTTTCCTCCTGAATCTTTTGTTCGTACATAATAGTTCGAGATATCAAGTCCAATGGAAACGCCATGTCCATGATTCCCATACATTGCCCACATCGGTATATTATCACCATTTGCAGATGTTGAAACGACAAATGGTAACATGTTTCCTTGAAGTAGTGTTTCTACGAATTCCTTATCCCACTTTACATATAAGTCTTTGTCTGCTACATCAATGGATGTTGATATTTTCAAATCATCATCAAGTCCATTAAGTTCTTTTTCCAATGCAGGCAGTACTCTTCTTAACTCACAAAATCCATGGAGAAACTCCAAAGAATCATTCATGTATTGCAGTCCACTTCCATGGAACACAAAATGATTATCTTCTATTCCAGCTATTAACGTCTTTAAAACATCCATTGACGTATAGTGATAAACCAGTTGACCCTTATTATGGTATATATTTTCCATTTCCGTCTTCATAGCCCCTGCGACTCCCGAACAAGGCTATTCATAATAAGGTTAACTGATATACATGAAGAAGCGTGGGAATCTACCTGTTACTCGTCCCACACTCTGAGGCTCTGGCATCGCCCTGTTCGTCGAAACGAGCAACGCCGAAGCCCACGCTGATATGTATATAAACAACATAGATGCAGTAAAGCCTATGATGGCTGTCTGCAACATGTCGGATATTACATACCCATGAGCGTCTTTGTTGCTTTGATATTTGACGAACACGTTGAAACTGCCAGATTTCAGAGTGTCAAGTACAAAGCGTCAAGTACGCTTTTCCTATATATAGGTCCCCATCCTTTCAGTCCCGCCCTCAAGCAGGGCTTCGGTATGAGAACACTGCAAAGATAGTGAAAAACGAATAAAAAACAAAATAAAATCCGATTTATTTTTATTTTTGTGCTGTGAAAGCCCTAATGATATGGCGGGGGGTAGCCGCCTTGCCACCTACTTTTATGCGAGATGGTATCGACTTTCATTGAAGATAATGTGAACTTTCGTGCGTCATGGTATCAGGAAATACCGACGAAGTTGGTACTGCGGCGAACAAAAGTTGATACCGCGGCGGGCAAAAGTTCACACCGCGGGGCACAAAAGTATGAACGCATGCCGACCAATCAGGGAGAAACTGCCGGGGCACGAGGTGGATTCTGCCGGGGGAACTGGTAGTTTGATACGGGAAAACTAGAACTTCGCGGGCGGCAGAAACAATTTGGGCGTCCGTCCCAATATCTTCGGTCGGGCGCCCAAATATCTTGGGGCGGTCGTGCGAATCCCTTTTTCGTTTTTGACTATCTGTAAACGACTGATAATTAATCTTTTTGCAAAGGTAGTGCAAACCGAGCGAAAAACCAAATAAATCAAAGATTTTTTGAGTTTTTCCGAGGTGCAGCCTACCTTCGACGAATGTCAAAGGTACGAAAATAATAGCGGAAATCCAAATTTTCAGCCAAAGATTAATCACTGAATTCTTCTTCCGCTCCATCCATCACGCCAATAACCTTATAGAAAATTGAAGTAAAGGCGCTGGCACTTGTCAGATACATCTCCATACAAATGGTAAACGAATTCTCATTAACGACCAGTTTACACATCTTGTACTTGTTAATCTCTCGGGCATAGCCGTCGATATTACCCTTATTGATACCACCACTATAATCGAACTGCTTGATCAGTCGAAGATACATAGGATTGCTGTCAGAATCTGACACAATGACGTAATACACATCACCCTGACGTTTGAACTTGATGTCACCATCAGAGTCAATAGACGGCTGGAAACCTTCAGTTTTAAGGAAAGACATCACTTTGTCCCTCAAATTTCTCTGATCTGACGAATAGTCCTTCTGAGCAAATGCCATCGTACACATCAGTACGGAGCAGAAAACCATACAAATAATTCTTTTCATAATTAGATTCTTTGCCTATAGACACCCATGAGTCGGCACTTTAATTCGTTTTGTAATTTGATCATCATACGAGAACGAGACGGATGTCTGCCCTGTCGGGAAATCTCTTCTCATACCATGTTTTTATATACTTGCAGCAGCTAACAACAACTCACCCAGCGTAGGATGAATATGTATCATGTCACGTAATTGGCCGATGGTAGTGTCACGGCACATCAACACACTGACTTCCTGCACCAAATCGGCAGCATGGGCACCAAAGGCATGACAGCCAATGATTTGGCCGCCAGCACCTGACAACAGTTTGACATAGCCATCAGTCTCACCCATCGCAAGTGCCTTACCATTGGCCCGGTGAAACGCCTTGCCACATTGATAGGCGACACCCTGGCCCTTCAGTTGGTCTTCGCTGGGACCGACACACGCTGCCTCCGGCTCCGTGAAGATAGCGGCGGGCATGATGTCGAAGCGAATACCGTCGGTACGACCAAGAATATGGTTTACAGCACGTACGGCCTGCATCTCGGCGGCATGAGCCAGCATCTGCTGACCGTTGACATCGCCGATGGCATAGATAGGAGCAGCCTTACCCCCCGCCCTCTCCGGAAGGAGAGGGAGTTGGAAGTTCTCATCAACGGGAATGTTACCACGTTGGTCGAGGGTAATGCCTGCCGCCTCGAGATGCAAGCCGTCGGTGTTTGGCTGACGGCCTGTAGCCATGAGGATGACATCGGCATCAATGTCGGCTAACGACTGTACAGCGGTTTTCATCTTGAAGGCGATGCCTCGTTTCTCCAATACTTTGCGTAAGCGCTTTGCCACGTCGCTGTCGAGCATGGGCAGACACTCCTTGAGGTACTCGATGACCGTTACCTCGGAACCGAAACGCTGAAAGACGCTGGCAAACTCCATGCCGATGACGCCCGCACCGATGATGCAAAGTTTCTTGGGCAGGGTGCTCATCTGCAGCAGTTCAGTGGAGGTGACCACACGTGGGTCGTTGATGTCGGGAAGGGGCAGCAACTTGGACTTGCTGCCGGTGGCGATGATGATATTGCTGGCAGCGACAATGTCGCTGCCTACACTAACCATCTGGCTGTCAACGAACGAGGCATGACCGTGCAGAAGGGTGATGTTAGGATGGGCCAAAAGACCCTCCACCCCACTACGCAACTGCTGCACCACCGTCTGCTGACGCTCAAAAGCCTCTTCGAAGGTCTTGCTGTGGACATAAGTCTTGGTAGGTATGCAGCCTCGATTCAGACACGTGCCGCCCACCTCATCCTGCTCGACGATAACTACCTGCAGGCCTTGCTTGGCAGCTAACTCTGCAGCGCGGTAGCCACCAGGGCCTGCACCAATGATAAGCAGATCAGTTTGCATCATTGCACATCTGTTTATAGGTTACCACAGGATGCTTCGCTGCCTCCACATCATCCACTCGACAGATGGGGGTATTGTGGGGAGCTGTCTTCACGAGTTCCGGTTGCTCCTTGGCCTCCTCAGCAATCAGGCGCATGACACGAATGAAACCATCGAGTGTCTCCTTCGACTCATTCTCCGTAGGTTCTACCATCAGTGATTCATGGAACAGGAGTGGGAAGTAGATAGTTGGGGCATGATAGCCATAGTCCAACAGGCGCTTCGCCACATCCATCGTGGTGACTCCCGTCGATTTGTCTTTCAGACCATCGAACACGAACTCATGCTTGCACAAGCCCGTGATGGGCAGTTCATAGACATCCTTCAGACACTCCTTGATATAGTTGGCATTGAGCGTCGCCAACGGACCTACCATCTTCATCTGTTCACGGCCCAACGAGAGGATGTAAGCATAAGCACGCATCTCGACGGCGAAATTGCCGTTGTAGGGTGACACCTCTGGGAAGAGGTGCTCCAGTCCCTTGCGCACACCGACAGGACCACTGCCAGGGCCACCACCACCATGAGGTGTAGAGAAGGTCTTATGCAGGTTGATGTGCATGACGTCAAAGCCCATGTCGCCAGGGCGACAGGCACCAAGCATGGGGTTGAGGTTTGCACCGTCGTAGTACATCAGGCCACCGGCCTTGTGTACCATCTCGGCAATATCAGGAATATTCGGTTCGAAGAGTCCGAGGGTATTGGGATTGGTCATCATCATGGCTGCCACCTCATGACCGTGTTCCTCGAGTACCTGCTCCAGGTCGTCCACGTTGACGGTGCCATCGTAATATGACTTGACTTCGATGATGTCTAATCCGCAGACTGCTGCAGAGGCAGGATTGGTGCCATGGGCAGAATCGGGCACAATGACCTTCGTACGCTGAACGTCACCTCGGCTCTCATGATATTTCCGGATGATCATGAGTCCCGTCAACTCACCATGTGCACCGGCATATGGCTTCAGCGTGAAGTCGGCCAGTCCTGTCAACGCGCAGAGCGAGCGCTTGAGCAGTGTGCAGACGGCTTGTGCACCACGTGTAGTGTCGGCTGGCTGCAGGGGGTGTAGGTTCTGGAACTGTGGTAGCGCGGCCATCTCCTCGTTGACCTTCGGGTTGTACTTCATGGTACAGGAGCCAAGCGGATAGAAGCCGTTATCAACACCGAAGTTGTTTGCAGAGAGGTTTGTATAGTGGCGTACCACCGTCAACTCATCACACTCAGGCAGCGCAGCGGGTTCCTTGCGCAGCACGTCTGCTGGCAGTTCATGGTGTCCAAAACGGTTCTTGGGCAGCGAACAGCCACACCGGCCCTCCTTAGAGAGCTCGAATATCAGGTTTCCGTATAGTCTATTGTTCATGGGTCAGTGCGATTAATTGGTCGGTTTCTTCCTTGGTACGTTTCTCGGTGACGGCAAGCATGATCGTATCTTCAGCCACTTTGACACCGCCGAAGAAGCCTGCTTTCAGCCAACGCTGCTGCAGAGCATCCACATCGCCGTCGTAGCGGACGCAGAACTCATTGAAGAACGGCTGGTTAAAGGCCAACTGGAAGTGACCTGTTGCCTGCAGCTGTTCGCAGAGATAGTGTGCACCGTCGTAGGAGAGCTGGGCGGCTTCGCGCAGACCCTGCTTGCCCATCAACGAGAGATAGACGGTGACAAAAAGCGCCATGAGGCTCTGATTCGAGCAAATGTTGGAAGTGGCCTTCTGGCGGCGGATATGCTGCTCGCGGGCTTGCAAGGTCAACACAAAGCAGCGCTGTGGCTCACGACCGCTGTCGGCATTGGGCATGTCATGCGTCATACCGACGATACGACCAGGCATTTTGCGGATGAGTTTTTCCGTACAGCACATATAGCCCACGTAGGGACCTCCGAACTGCATGGGAATACCCAACGACTGGGCGTCGCCCACGGCAATATCGGCTCCCCACTCGCCTGGCGTTTTCAACAGGGCGAGGTCGAAGGCCACGCTGTTCATGATGAAGAGTGCCTTCTTGTCGTGGCAGCTGTCAGCAAAGCCAGTATAATTCTCGATGATGCCGTAGCGGTTCGGCTGCTGGACGATGACACCGGCAATGCCGTCAAGTGGTGAGTCGAGAATGGTGCGTAGTGAGTGGTAATCGGTGACACCATCCTTGGCTGGAATCATCTGGACATCGATACCCTGGAAGTGGGCGTACTCGCGCACCACGGCCTGTGTCTTCCCATCGACCGTGTCGCTCATCAGTATGCGACGCTGCTTCTTGCCTGCTGCCACCGCCATGAGCATGGCCTCGGCCGTAGCCGTCGTGCCGTCGTACATCGATGCATTCGAAACGTCCATACCCGTTAGGGCGGTCATCATCGACTGGTACTCAAAGATATAGTGCAGCGTACCCTGCGAAATTTCCGCCTGGTAGGGTGTGTAACTGGTAAGGAACTCTGAACGATTCAGCAGGTTGGGGATGGCGGCGGGCGTGTAATGGTCATAGACGCCGGCACCGGCGAAGCATACCAGTTGCTGGTTCTGGGCGCCCAATTGTTCGAACAACTGGCGCACCTCGAGCTCGCTCATGCCCTCAGGCAACTCGTAATCGCCTCGAAAGCGGAGGTGGTCGGGAATGTCGCCGTAGAGCGCGTCAAGGTCTTCAACGCCAATAGTACGTAGCATCTCCTTCAAGTCCGCTTCGGTATGGGGGAAATATTTATACATTTTCGATTTACGGATTTTCGATTTACGGATTTTCGATTTACGGATTTTCGATTTACGGATTTTCGATTTGCTGATTTACGATTTAGCACAGAACGCTTCGTAAGCCTTGGCATCCATGAGGTTGTCGAGCTCGCTCTTATCGGAGAGCTGAACCTTGATAATCCAGTTCTCAAAGGCATCCTTGTTCAGCAGTTCCGGCTCGTCGTCAAGGGCTTCGTTGACCTCAACCACCGTGCCACTGACGGGAGAAATCAGGTCGCTGGCGGCCTTGACACTCTCCACGGCACCAAATTCCTCACCGGCTTCTACCTCGTCATCGACGTCGGGCATATCAACATAAACCACGTTACCCAATGCTTGCTGGGCATAATCTGTAATACCAACGAAACCAAAATCACCTTCTACTCTTATGAATTCGTGCGACTCCGAGTAGTAGAGTCCTTCCATAACTTTTGACATAACTATTATATTTTCGATTTACTTATTTTCGATTTACTTATTTTCGATTTACTTATTTTCGATTTATTTCTTGTAGTTCTTACTAAAAAACTGTTTCTTCACCACAACGGCAGGGAAGGTCTTTTTGCGTACCTGCACCTCTACCTCTGTGTCGAGTTTGGCGTATGCAGAGTCGATGAGGGCCATGCAGACGCTCTTGCCCGTAGAGATGGAACGATAGCCGGTGGTGACCTCGCCGATGACCTCGCCGTCCTTCAGCACCTGACACTCATGGCGAGCGATTGCCTTGTCCTGAATCTCCAGACCCACAAGTTTCTTGCTGACACCTTCGGATTTCTGCTTCATGAGCGCCTCACGGCCAATGAACTCCGGCTTGTCAAGCTTGACGAACATCGAAAGACCTGCCATGACGGGTGAGATATCGGCTGACAATTCATCGCCATAGAGCGGCAGTCCCACCTCGAAGCGTAACGTATCTCGGCAACCCAGGCCGCAAGGCTGTACGCCGGCAGCCATCAATTTGTCCCAGCACATACGGATAAAGTCGTTTTCACCATAAATCTCAAAGCCGTCCTCGCCCGTATATCCCGTACGGCTCACAATGATGTTATTCAAGTCTCCACGTTCGGGAGACGGCAGTTCCTTGAACGTATAGAATGTCAGTTCACGGCAGGGTAAACTGAGCACTTGCTCCATGACACGTTCCGAGTCAGGTCCCTGCACAGCCAACTGTCCGAAAGCCTCAACATTCCAAGGACGTATCTCAGCATTCCATCCATTGAGATTCTGACGTAGCCAGTCGATATCCTTATCAATATTGGCGGCATTGATTACTAGCGTATAGAGCTCGTCGGAGCGCTTATACACCAGCAAGTCATCTACTACGCCGCCGTCCTCGTAGCACATCATACCATAGAGGATCTGCCCGTTCTTCATAGGCAGCACGTCGTTGGTGAAGATATGATTCACGAAGTGGGCAGCCGCATGGCCACAGATATCCACCTCGCCCATGTGGCTCACGTCAAACACGCCGACCTTCTGGCGTACGGCCTCATGTTCGGCAGTAATGTCCTTATACTGAATAGGCATGTCATAGCCGGCAAAGGGTGACATCAAGGCCCCTAAGGCTACGTGTTTGTCATAAAGACAAGTTCTTTTGTTTTCCATATAGTTACTGCGTTAATAAGTCAATAAAATCTTTTTTCATTAGGTTCAGCACCACGTCATCAATGCGGTCGGGCAGAATTCGATAGAGCGTGACACGGTCCAATGGAAGTCCTTTCAGCTTGTCCAATAACAGACTGTCCAACTCGCCAACAAGGAAATAGTCGCCCATCAGATTAACACTGCGGATAACATTGTTCTTCATTTCAATACGTGCTTCCAATTCCCCGACCCCATCAATGCGTCTTTTCTTGACAATAGTGTAACGCGGGTTATTCCCGTAGATGAAGTCTGACGACAGGTATTCCTTTTCCAACTCCTCAATAGCCTGCACGTCAGCGGCTGTCAGCATCAGGTCACCGTCGCACAAAGCATCGTGGGCATACTGCCGGAACTCATCAAGCGTCAACGTGATATAATCCTTCAAAAGACAAATACGCTGACGCACGCTCTGAACACCCTTCGACAACAGTTTGGCATCGGTCGGGGTGATGGAACCAACCATATTGATCATGTCCGTATCGTAAAGCATTGTACCATGTACGATGCTCCGACCCGGGAGTTTGTAAAAAGCATTGCCACTCACCTTTCGGTCACCAACCATCACATCGTTGCGTCCGGAAGCACGGGCATCGACGCCCAGCCGTTGCAACATGTGTACCACCATCATAATATAGCGGTTGAAGGTGAAATTGACATTCTCCTCGCTGGTAATATAGCTGAACATCAGGTTCTTTCGGTCAGCATAAACACAACCGCCGCCACTCTTTCGACGATACACTGCAATATGGTGCTTTCTACAATAGTCAAGATTTACTTCTGCTTCCATCAATTGGTTGCGCCCAAAGATAACGCTGGGATCCACCTGCCACATAAAGAAACAATCGGGCTCGACAATATGACGGGCCACGTATTCCTCCATGGCGAGGTAAAAGGACAATTTCCGAGTTGCTTCATCCGAAGGAAGCATGATATATTTCATAGCGTGAGGTTAGTAGAATTACACTATTGACATGCAAATATATGAAGATTTTATGTAACTTCCAAGCAAAATGATGATAAATTGCTATAAATTTGGTTTTTTCCTTGCTTATTTGTACCTTTGCATGTTGATAGTAAAGAATACTAATGTGGAAGAAACCAAATTCAGCCTTTTAGGCAAAATACAATATCCCAAAGACCTGCGGATGCTCGCCGTTGAGGAATTGCCTCAAGTATGCAAGGAACTACGCGAGGAAATCATCAACGAACTGTCGGTGAATCCCGGGCATCTTGCGTCAAGTCTTGGCGTGGCGGAGATTACCGTCGCCCTGCACTATGTCTTCCAAACACCGGAAGACCGTATCGTCTGGGACGTGGGGCATCAGGCTTACGGACATAAGATTCTTACCGGTCGCCGCGAACAGTTCGCCACCAATCGTAAGTTAGGCGGCATCATGCCCTTCCCTTCACCCTTAGAAAGCGAATACGACACGTTTACCTGCGGACATGCTTCAAACAGCATCTCTGCAGCATTGGGTATGGCTGTAGCCGCCAAGGCACAAAATGCCAAACGCAAAGTAGTAGCCGTCATCGGTGACGGAGCCATGTCGGGCGGACTGGCTTTCGAAGGTCTGAACAACGTATCATCGAGCCCTAACGACCTGCTCATCATCCTGAACGACAACGATATGAGCATCGACCGTGCCGTAGGCGGAATGGAGAAATACCTGTTACAGCTTGACACGAACGAAACCTACAATGACCTGCGCTTTAAGGCCTCGAAATGGTTGCATGCCCGCGGTTTCCTGAGCGACAACCGCAAGAAAGGCATCTTACGACTGAACAATGCCCTGAAGTCTGCCTTGTCCCATCAGCAGAACATCTTCGAAGGCATGAACATACGTTATTTTGGTCCCTACGACGGGCACGACGTAAAAGAACTGGTGCGTATCCTACGGCAAATCAAGGATATGCGCGGTCCGAAACTGCTGCATCTGCACACCACCAAGGGAAAGGGGTTCAAACCTGCCGAAAAGCATGCGGAGATATGGCATGCGCCTGGCAAGTTTGACCCCGAAACGGGTGAGCGCATCATCAAAGACACCACAGGCCAACCGCCTAAGTACCAGGTTGTCTTTGGAGAGACCCTGCTTGAGCTCGCCCGTCAGAATCCCAAAATTGTCGGTGTGACGCCAGCTATGCCCAGTGGCTGTTCGCTGAACATCATGATGAAAGAGATGCCTGAACGTACGTTTGACGTGGGCATTGCCGAAGGGCATGCCGTCACCTTCTCGGCAGGTATGGCCAAGGATGGCCTGTTGCCTTTCTGCAACATCTACTCTGCCTTTGCTCAACGTGCCTATGACAATATCATTCACGACGTGGCCATACTACGACTGCCCGTGGTCCTCTGCTTCGACCGTGCCGGTCTGGTAGGTGAAGACGGTCCTACGCACCACGGAGCCTTTGACCTGGCAGCCCTGCGTCCCATTCCAAACCTCACCATAGCGTCGCCCATGAACGAGCACGAGCTGCGCCGTCTGATGTTCACGGCCCAGTTGCCGGACAAGGGACCTTTTGTTATCCGCTATCCACGAGGAAATGGCGTATTGGTGGATTGGCGCTGTCCTTTGGAGGAGATACCAGTAGGAAAGGGGCGTCTTCTGCACGATGGCGATGACTTAGCCGTACTCTCCATCGGTCCGATAGGCAATACCGTAGAAGAAGCCATTTCTTCAATGGAGAATGGAGAATGGAGAATGGAGAATTATGATAACCAGACAAGCGCAGCAAATCAGGGCGTGCAAGGTAATCGTAATTCTCAATTCTCAATTCACAATTCTCAATTATCCGTAGCCCACTACGACATGCGGTTCCTGAAACCACTGGATGAGGAACTGCTGGATGAGGTCGGCCGACGATTTCAGAAGATTATCACCATTGAGGACGGCGTACGCAACGGCGGATTAGGTTCTGCCGTGTTAGAGTGGATGAACGACCATGGCTACCATCCCGAGATAGTAAGGTTAGGACTTCCCGACACCCACTTTGTTGAGCATGGTAAAGTCAGCGAGCTACAGCACATTGTGGGCATTGATATTGAAACTATTAAACAACAAATATTAAGTTCCCTCTCCTTGCGAGAGGGTTAGGGAGAAGCCTATGAAAATCATTATTGGCGGTGCAGGTGCCGTTGGCACCCATTTAGCGAAACTGCTTTCGCACGAGCGACAGGACTGTGTTCTCATTGACGAGGATGACGAACGGCTCAACGGACTGGACAGCAGCTATGACATGATGACCATGCAAGGCTCACCCACCAGCATCCGGACCTTGAAGGATGCTGGTTGTGAAGGAGCTGACCTCTTCGTAGGTGTCACCCCCGAAGAGAGCCGCAATGTCAATGCCTGCATATTGGCACATGCCTTAGGTGCCAAGAAAACCGTGGCACGCATTGACAACTATGAATATCTGGACCCACAGATGAAACCGTTTTTCAAAAACCTGGGCATCGACTCACTCATCTATCCCGAGGTATTGGCTGCCAAGGACATCATCAACGGTCTCAAACTATCATGGGTCCGTCAGCGTTGGGACGTTCACGACGGTGCCCTTGTCATGCTCGGTATCAAGCTACGTGAGTCGTGCGAGATTCTCAACCAGCCTCTTAAGAATCTCTGCGGACCTGACGACCCTTATCATATCGTTGCCATTAAACACGGCGATGAAACCATCATCCCTGGCGGTAACGACGTTCTACAGCTACATGACTTAGCCTACTTCATGACCACCCGCGAGTACATCCCCTATATCCGTAAGATTGTGGGGAAGGAGCACTATGCTGACGTTAAGAACGTCATCGTCATGGGCGGTGGCAAGACCAGCGTACGTGCCGCGCTCACTGCCCCCGATTACATGAACATCAAAATCATAGAACGTGACGAGCGGCGTTGCGAACGGCTGAATGCCCTATTGAGCGAGACTGATGCGATGGTCATTCACGGCGACGGCCGTGACCTGGCACTGTTAGAAGACGAGGGTATCGGCAACACGCAGGCCTTCGTTGCCCTGACGGGCAATGCTGAGACCAACATCCTGGCCTGCCTGACTGCCAAGAAACTCGGTGTGAGGAAGACCGTAGCCATGGTCGAGAACCTGGACTACGTGAGCATGGCCGAGGAATTGGATATTGGCACTATCATTAATAAAAAGAACATTGCCGCCAGTCATATCTTCCAGATGATGCTTGATGCAGAAGTCAGTAACATGCGTTCGCTGATGATGGTAGAGAGCGATGTGGCAGAGTTTGTGGCTGCCGAAGGTTCCAAGGTGACAAAGAAACCCGTCAAGGCACTTGGTCTGCCGTTTGGAGTAACCATCGGTGGACTGGTACGCAACGAACAAGGCTATCTCGTTAATGGTAACTCACAGATTCTGGCAGGCGATTCCGTCATGGTGTTCTGTCATGAGCATAACCTGAAGAAGGTCGAGAAGTATTTTAAAGCCAATGCACTATGGTAAATTTTGGGCTGGTATCGAAGATTATCGGACAACTGCTCTGTCTGGAGAGTTTCCTCATGCTTTGGTGCGTCATCATGTCCTATGCCTACGGCGAAGATGACAGCATCGCATTCCTCATAGCCACCATCCTGACGCTTTGTGGAGGCATGCTGTTCTTGTACTTCGGCCGTTATGCCGGCAACAACATGAGCCGTCGCGACTCATACCTCGTCGTCACCTCCACATGGGTCATCTTCTCCGTGTTCGGTATGCTGCCCTATATGATAGGTGGCTACATCACCAACCTGACTGATGCCTACTTTGAGACCATGTCGGGCTTTACCACCACAGGAGCCTCTATCGTGAACGACATCGACAGTTTGCCACACGGCATTCTGTTCTGGCGTTCCCTCTCACAGTGGATAGGTGGTTTGGGAATCGTGTTCTTCACCATTGCCATCCTGCCGTCCATGGGCGGCGGCAGCGTGCGCGTCTATGCGGCAGAGGCCACCGGTCCCATCCGCACGAAGATGCACCCCAAACTTTCCACCAATGCCAAGTGGATCTGGACCATCTACCTTGGTCTGACCGTGGCTTGTGTGTTGAGCTACTGGATTGCAGGACTTGGCTGGTTCGACAGCGTCAACTTCGGTATGACGACCACCGCTACTGGTGGATTCTCCACCCATAACGACAATGCGGAACTCTTTATCAACCCTGCTGTAGAATATTTGTCAATACTGTTCCAGTTTCTGGGGGGCATCAATTTCACATTACTTTATTTGTCGCTTTTCAAGCTCCGCTGGCGCGACCTCATCCGAAACTCCGAGTTCAAGGTTTATCTGGGCATCGTCATCGCTGCCACGCTATGGATCGCCTATCTGCTCATCAGCCGACTGGGCTATGACATAGAGCATGCCATTCGTTCCTCGCTGTTCCAGGTCGTATCGTTCATGACCACAACGGGAATGTTCAGTGACAATGTCGATATATGGCCCCATATTACCTGGGTCATCCTTGGCTGCCTCATGCTGGTCGGAGCCTCTGCTGGAAGCACCAGTGGCGGTTTCAAATGTGTACGTGCCCTGATGGTATTCGAGGTAATGCGCAATGAGTTCCGCCGCATCCTCCACCCCAATGCCGTGCTGCCCGTCAAGGTCAGCGGACAACCTGTACCTCAGTCGAAAATAACCACCCTCATGTCCTTCTTTGCCATCTACATCACCATCTGCATGGTCTGTGCAACCATTATGATGGCGGCAGGCGTTGACAACATCAATGCCGTAGGCATCTCATTAGGCCTTATCAGCAACGTCGGTCCTTCCTTGGAACAGGAAATCGGCGCCTCCATGACTTGGGCAGTCCTACCCGACTACGTAAAGTGGACTTGTTCCTTCCTTATGCTTGTCGGACGTCTGGAAATCATGAATGTTCTCGTGCTGTTCACTTCAGCCTACTGGAAAGACAACTGAGGAACTTTGCCAAATGACAAGTTTCTTATTTCTGAATTATAAATCATGCCAAACTATTACAAATTTAACCCATTATTGAAAACGCTTATCTGGGGCACAGAGAGCTGGCAAATCAGCGGTGTTCCCGGTAACGAGACAGCGGTCAATGCGCCATGTACCATGCATGGCGTACCGTCATTAACGCTTAACGACTTGGTGAAAACACAAAAAGACCGTCTGGTCGGCAAAGCCAACTATCAGCGCTTCGGTGACGAGTTCCCCCTGCTCATCAAATTTATCGATGCCCATCAGGACCTCAGCATTCAGGTGCATCCTACGGATGAGATTGCCCATCGCCAGGGAAAACCTCGTGGCAAGACCGAGATGTGGTATGTCATGGACTCCCAGCCCACGGCCAAGCTCTACAACGGTTTGAAAAGACAAATCACCCCCGAGGAATACAAGCAAATGGTAGCCGACGACACCATTTGCGATGCATTGGCCCAGTACGACGTGCGCGAAGGCGATTGCTTCTTCATTCCCGCTGGTCGCATCCACGCCATTGGTGCCGGCTGCTACCTGGCAGAGATACAACAGACCTCCGATGTCACCTACCGCATCTATGACTACGGTCGTCGTGACAAGGACGGTAACCTCCGCCAGCTGCACACCAAGGAGGCAGCTGAAAGCATTGACTACCGCGTTCTTCCTGATTACCGTCAGTCATACACCCCTGTCAAAAACGAGGGACAACTCCTTGTGGAGTGTCCTTACTTCAATACTGCGGTCTATGACCTTGACGAATCGATGCTAATTGACTATTCCGAACTTGACTCCTTCGTTATCCTCATCGGTCTGAAGGGCGAGGCGACGCTTGACATAGATGGTGAGGAAGTCAACTTCCGACAGGGAGAAACCATCCTGCTACCTGCTAATATAAATAATGTACGCACGCGAGGCACCATCAAGTTCCTGGAGACATACGTAGTGTAATATAAACCCGGCTACTTGTTCTGTGCATGACTCTCCGTTTCCAGATTCAGTAGTCGCTCCACATCCTGCCGGATACGCTGAAACTCATTTGCCTGACGGTAGCCCATGTTCTTTTTAAGCATCTGCCGGATGTCCTGCAACGAGTGTTCGTAGCAGGACATCTCGTTTTTGCGCTGCATGTGATGACGGGCGGTGCGCTGTATCTCCTCCTGGCGTTCCATACGCAGACGGTTGCACACCTTGCTCAAAATTGGCACAATGACATTGTCAAACAGCGAGTGACCCTGAATATAGAGGTAAGTCGTTTGGGGCGTGACGCCCAAGGCTTTCACATCCTCCTTCACCTTGAGGTATTGTTCCTTATTATCGGGGAATTCTTGCTGTAGCTGTCGTACCTTCGTAAAGACCTTCTTTCGCAGATGGTCAAGTGACGGCTGTGGATTAAAGACATTGAATCCTCCGGGGTCGATGATGCGGGAGAAATCAGCAAGGGTAAAGTGATGGTAGTTGTCCGTACGATATGCCCATACAGACCAGACAAAGAGGGGAAAGATGGCCTCGCTGTACTGTTGCATATAGACCTCAAAGTCGAAGATGCGATGATCATTGAGTGTCACCATCACCGAGACATCGTGCAACGACGGAGCATAACACTGCATATTCTCAATGGCATAAGCATAGGTATGGATGACGTATGGGTTGTCAATAACCATCCGCGACTGCGGTGTCTTTCCCTGCATCAGGTAGTCATAGTCAGCATCCACGCAAGCTATCATATCAGGACCGGCCTTGTCGCCAATCAGGTTCATGAGCACCGACTTCTTACCACGTTCCAATTTCTTGTGCGACGGCAGCATGACCTCGAAATAGAGTTTGTCGCTCTCGAAACTACCAAGTACCGAACGCCAGAAGAGGATGTCGTCATAGCTCTCCACGTATGCCACGATACGACGACGCAACTTCCTTGACCTCAGAGCATTCACCGCTTCGAAGTAACTATTGTCGATATTGTCCTTCAGTCGTTTAGGCATATCTATCGTCAATCGGAAATGAATAAATCGAAAATGAGTAAATCGAAAATCAGACCACGATGTCATCTACCTCCGTAACGCTGTCCAGCCATCCGTTCATGATGACAGCAGGCGAATGGGTAGTCAGGATAATCTGTACACGAGGATTCAGTTCGAGGATGAGCTCAATAAGCCGTTTCTGCCACTCAATGTGCAGGCTTACCTCCGGTTCGTCCATGAAGAGCACATAAGGCTGCTGGTCTTCCACAAGGACAGTAAGCAGAATAACCAGCAACTGCTTCTCACCGCTGCTAAGCTGGTAGGGTGCCAGTGTCTCGCCTATCTGCATAAAACGAATTTCGTTTTCCGTACGTATGATTTTCTTGCCCGTTTCAGCAAACAACTCATCAACGATATCCTGAAAACGTGTTTTCTGCATGGACAGTTTCTGGGCAGCATCCATGTGCCCCTGCTGCAACTCGGCAATAATACGGTTGCCAATGTTCACCTGATAGTCCAAGTATTTACGCTGCAGATGATACAGCTGGAAGTCAAGCAGCGAGCCTGCCTTCTCGCCAAAGGCAGACAAGGCCTGACGAATGGCGGTGTTCCCGTCACTAAACACCTGTGACACATTGGAATCCAGCGAGCGTATCATGTCATAGCGTATCCACTTGGCATCCTCTGGATAAACCTTCAGCCGCACACCTTTTATCATGTGACTGGGGAACTCGCCGCCCGAGGCGAGGCCCTTGACCACCTTATTGATAATCGTACTTTTTCCCACACCGTTGATACCGCTGAGAATGTTCACTTTCGGGTCAAGATTCCACAGAACATGCTTCTTGCCGCTCCACAGGGAGTCTATTTCTATTTGCTGAATATAGTCCGCGTATTTTTGCATAGTCTTAAGTTTTGGGCAAAGATACGAACTCTTTTCCTAATCACAAAATTTTAAGGTCACTAATTTCCGGCTGGGATTCATATTTTTACAATGACTAAAACCTGACATAACACGTTGTATATAAAAAACTTTTATTACCTTTGCACGCTGAAATGATAAAAGACAACAATAACCGACCGCTCATTGCCCACATTGCCATGTTCCTGGCTTGTGCCGGATGGGGACTGATGGCTCCTGTAGGCAAGGATGCCATGACGCATGGTATCTCGGGGCTTGACATGGTGACACTGCGCGTCAGTGGAGCCTGCATCCTATTCTGGCTGACATCACTGTTTGTCAAGCGGGAGCACGTACCCGCCCGCGACAAGCTGCGATTCGTCGGAGCAGCCGTATTCGGGTTGGTGCTCAACCAATGTTGTTACACGCTGGGATTGAGTCTGACATCACCCATCAACGCATCCATCGTCACCACCTCCATGCCTATCTTCGCCATGCTACTGGCTGCACTCATCCTGCGGGAACCCATCACGGGGAAGAAAGCGCTGGGCGTGCTCATGGGGTGCAGCGGGGCGCTCATCCTGATTCTAACCTCGGCAGCCCACATCAGTGACAAGGTAGGCGACCTGCGGGGCGACTTGCTCTGCCTCTTTGCACAATTCTCGTTTGCCCTCTACCTTTCGCTGTTCAACCCCCTCATTCGGCGTTACTCCGTTTTCACCATCAACAAGTGGATGTTTCTCTGGGCCACCTGCCTTGTTTTGCCATTCACGTTCAGCCACACATGGCAGACACTCAACTCCTCTCTGTCCACAACGACCTGGCTTGAAGCCGCCTACGTGGTAGTAGTCGGTACGTTTTTCTGCTACATCCTGACCATGATAGGCCAGAAGACGCTGCGTCCTACGGTAGTATCTGTCTATAACTACGTACAGCCCATCGTGTCTGTACTGGTTAGTGTGCTGATGGGCTTGGGTGTACTGAAGGTGTCCCACGCCATTGCCGTCGTGCTTGTCTTCGCCGGTGTAAGACTGGTTACAAAGTCGAAGTCAAGAAGAGACATGGAAAGGGAAAAGGAAGAGAGAGAAAGAAATCAATAAAAAAGGTGACTGCTTTAATTGCGGTCACCCTTTTTATTGCTCCAGAAATCAACGAGATGTATTTCAAATATCAAGGTGCTGTAGGCCGGTATATCGTCTTTTACCGCTGCCCCATATCCTAATTGGTAAGGAACGATGACACGCCAAGTGTCACCTTTGTGCATATACTGCAAGGCGGTAGAGAAGCCCATTATCAGGTCGTTCATCGAGAACGTCTCCGGAACAGCCGTAGCTTCATCAAACGTACCCATCCAGCTCTTGTCAAACTCATAGCCCTCCGGATAGCTGACCGATGGTATCAGGCGTCCACGATAGTGCACCATGACGGTGTCGGTATAGTATGGAGTTACCGTTCCGCTGCCATTTTCAAGCCTATCTACGAGGATGCAGTCGGTATGCGGGGCATCATAGGCAGGGTCCAGCGTCCACTTCTTGATGATGTTCATCGCACTATGTGCCTGGTATTGCTGTTCGAAGTACGTTTGGTTACGGCTCTGCCAGTCGGCATACTCGTCAACACCTTCGCTTTTCTCGGAGCAAGACACAAGGCCTCCTCCTATTCCCCCGAGGGGGAGTGCTATTAGCAGAGTCTGCAGCAGCGTCTTCTTTATATTCTTCATTGTTTTCATCTCGTATAAACTATTCAACCCCTCCCGCAGGAGGGGTCTGGATGGTGCTTCTTATTGCAGTTTCTTCAGCAGCGAGGCGATGCTTACCTTGTCCTCAATGATTGAAGCCAGGTCACTGATCTTCACGCGTTCCTGTTCCATCGTGTCGCGGAAACGCAGGGTGACACAACCGTCGTTGAGTGTGTCGTGGTCAACGGTGACGCAGTACGGCGTACCGATGGCATCCTGACGGCGATAGCGTTTGCCGATGGAGTCCTTCTCGTCGTACTGGCAGTTGAAGTGGAACTTCAGGTCGTTGATGATCTCCCGAGCCTTCTCGGGCAGTCCGTCCTTCTTCACCAGCGGCATGACGGCCAGCTTTACGGGAGCCAGGGCTGCAGGAAGTTTCAGCACGGTACGTGTCTCGCCGTTTTCCAGTTTCTCCTCGCAGAACGAGTGACACATGATGCTGAGGAACATACGGTCAACACCAATAGAGGTCTCAATGACAAACGGTGTGTAGCTCTCATTTGTAGCCGGGTCGAAGTACTTGATACTCTTTCCAGAGTACTTCTCGTGCTGGGAGAGGTCGAAGTTGGTACGCGAGTGGATGCCCTCGACCTCCTTGAAGCCAAACGGCATCTTGAACTCAATGTCGGTAGCGGCATTGGCATAGTGAGCCAGTTTGTCATGGTCGTGGAAACGATAGTTCTCAGCGCCAAAGCCTAAGGCCTGGTGCCAGGCCATACGTGTCTGCTTCCACTTCGTGAACCACTCCAGCTCGGTGCCGGGCTGTACGAAGAACTGCATCTCCATCTGTTCGAATTCACGCATACGGAAGATGAACTGACGGGCCACGATCTCGTTGCGGAACGCCTTACCAATCTGGGCGATACCGAAGGGTATCTTCATACGTCCGGTCTTCTGCACATTCAAGTAGTTCACAAAGATACCCTGTGCCGTCTCGGGACGCAGATAGACTTTCATAGAACCATCGGCACTGGCACCCATCTCGGTAGAGAACATCAGGTTGAACTGACGCACGTCGGTCCAGTTCTTCGTGCCGCTGATGGGGTCAACAATCTCTTCGTCCAGGATAATCTGCTTCAGCTCGTCCAGGTCGGGACCCTGCATGGCAGCAGCATAACGGGCATGCAGCGCGTCGCGCTTCTCCTTGGTTTCCTTCACACGCTCACTGGTCTCCAAGTACTTAGCCTCATCAAAAGAGTCGCCGAAGCGCTTACGGGCTTTCTCCACTTCCTTCTGAATCTTATCGTCGTACTTGGCTATCTGGTCCTCAATGAGCACGTCGGCACGGTAGCGCTTCTTCGAGTCGCGGTTATCTATCAGGGGATCATTGAACGCATCCACGTGTCCAGATGCCTTCCATATTGTGGGGTGCATGAAGATGGCTGAGTCAATGCCCACGATGTTCTCGTGCAGCAGAACCATCGACTTCCACCAGTATTCCTTAATATTGTTCTTCAACTCCACGCCGTTCTGACCGTAGTCATACACAGCGCCTAACCCATCGTAGATGTCACTGGAGGGAAATACGAAACCGTATTCTTTGCAGTGGCTCACGATTTTCTTAAAAACATCTTCTTGTTGTGCCATGTCTTTTTATTTTCGATTTACTAATTTTCGATTTACTATTTATTTAATTGGCTGCAAAGGTACGAAATTAATCGGGAACGACAAAGGAATGCAGAGAAAAAAACGTTAATTGTACCATTGTCTGCGACGCTACGCGAATATGCGTAAATAATACGTGAATGAACCATGAATTATTTACGATACATTTACGTTTAATTTGCGCACATTCGCGTAACGCCGTAGGCATACGCGACTCCAAGGTGCCGCATTCCCGTATCCAAGGTCGCCAATCCCTGTGTCCAAAATGCCGTCTCTGCATACTTTTGACTATAGTCGGAAGAACTGTTGACTATAGTCGGAAGAACTGTTGACTATAGTCGGAAGTTTTTCTGACTATAGTCAACAATATAGGGAGTGGCGATGTCAGAGATGGGGATATGGCACCTTGGATACGGGGATACGGCACCTCGGACACGAGGAGAATCCGTTTACGTCTCGGGCACGTAGTTGGGGTTGCGCTGATAGACGTAGGCATTTGTAGGTCGCGTTTCCAGCAGTGGCGGATTGTCGCCGGTGGAGAGTTCCTTGAGCCATTTGGTGGCCTGATGCCTTGTCTGGTTCCATCCCACGACGAAAACACCACGGGAAATGGTATGATACTTGTCCAGATAGGCGAAGAGGGAGGTTATCATTTCCTCGCGTGTGAAGACCGGATGACGTCCTACAACGCCACGCGGCTCGGTATGGCGGAAGCGGGCAGGCCGCTCGGTAGCCAGTTTCAGGAACTCCTTGTCGGGTTTGAAGGAGATGCCCGTCACCTCGATTTCGTTACCCGTAATGTCGTTCGGGTCAGTCACTTGGCGTTTGTGGGCAACGCCGTTCTCGTCGATGACGGGCTTCAGTCCGATATTGAGTGAGAAGACACCCAGGCCGTCGATATGAACACATGCGTTGAAGAACAGCTTTTCTACAATGGCCTTCGTCAGTGTCTCGATGATGGCATCGATGGGGTACGAAGGCATCATGTTGTTGTCGCGCAGATATTCCACGATGCCTCGGGTGTTGATGGCTCCACGCGTGTCCTGTCTCACTTGATAGGTTGTCCGTCCCTGCTCGTCGGGCAGTGGGTTGGGCAGAATGTAATAGTCAATTGGTAAGATGTCGTAAGCTTTCATATTGTTAGAACTTGAATCTCAGACTTGTGTCGATTTTGTAATAGCCTGTGCCACGACGTAGGCGGTGGTCCATGCGGCCTGGAAGTTAAAGCCTCCGGTAACGCCATCTATATCGAGCACCTCGCCGGCAAAGTAAAGGCGGGAATGTTCCTTACGGTTCAGGCTGCCCCACGGAGCATGTGCCCTACCCTGAAGGCTCTTCTGCAACAGGTACTCCCAGAGTCGCGTCGGCAGACCAAAAGGACGCACATTAGGCAACTGTTTCTGTGCCGCCCTCGAAGATAGTGACGCCCATCTGCGGACACATTTCCTTCAAATTGATGGCACAGAAGAAGCCTGCTGCACCTCCTCCAATTATCGCTGTTTGTTGTTTTTTACTCATTTCTGACGGCAAAGATATAAAATAATTGAGAATTGAGAATTAAGAATTGAGAATTTTTTATATCTTTGCACACGAAATGAAAACTTTAATTACTACTATTCTTCTTGTGCTGTCGGTTCAAGGAGCCGTGGCACAGCAGACCATTGAGGACATTCGCAAGGCCTATGCGAGCGCCAAGGAATACATCGGCAGGATGAGCGATGACTTCCCCGGCGAGGGCATCCCACCGGAATACTACCACCTGCATGTATCGCAGATGCTGCCGGCAACGGGACTGCACCGGGAGGACATACGCCTGTATTATAACGACGTGGAGGAGGAGAACAAGGAGGAACCTCGCATCTATCCGCTCCACTACCTGCGCTTTGCCTCGACGAAGTACAACTACGCTGCCCGCGAGTTCTACGAGGAATACCTCTACGACGAGAGGGGGCAGGTGATGTTCATCTATGCCATCAGCCCGGACGTGGGCGAAGACATGATGCCCTACGAGTTGCGCCTGTGGTACGACGGCAAGCGGTTGCTGCGCTTCCAGGCCAAGAGATTCGAGGGAAAAGTGGAGTATCTTGACTTAGAATCCCTGAACAAAGGGACCTTTAAGGAGGAATACTCCGGCACCACCATCCCCGAACGCTACCTGGAAGAGTCCACCCGCTGCCAACAGCGTGCACAGGGATTCCTCCATATGTTCAAGAGCATTGAAGACCAAACGTACAATTATAACTAAAAACCCATGAGCGACGAAATCAAGGACAAAAACTTCCCAGAGAATTCCGAGAACTCAGAATACTCCGATCATTCAGAAAGCGCCGAGTACTCCGAAACCTCAGAATCCCATTCCGACTATAAGCCCGTCAACCGTTTCGATGCCGCTGCCGTACACCACCTCTCAGGCATGTACCAGAACTGGTTTCTGGACTACGCCTCCTACTCCATTCTGGACCGTGCCATCCCACATATCGAAGATGGTTTCAAACCCGTACAGCGCCGCATCATGCATTCCATGAAGCGCATGGACGACGGGCGTTATAACAAGGTGGCCAACATCGTGGGCCATACCATGCAGTTCCACCCCCACGGCGATGCCTCCATCGGCGATGCCCTGGTACAGCTGGGCCAGAAGGACCTGTTGGTCGATACCCAGGGAAACTGGGGTAACATCCTGACCGGTGACCGTGCCGCTGCTCCCCGATACATCGAGGCCCGACTGTCAAAGTTTGCCCTCGACACCGTATTCAACCCCAAGACCACCGAGTGGCAGCTGTCCTACGACGGTCGCAACAAGGAGCCCATCACGCTTCCCGTGAAATATCCTCTGCTGCTGGCACAGGGGGCCGAGGGTATTGCCGTAGGACTCTCCACCAAGATTCTTCCCCATAACTTCTGCGAGATATGCGATGCCGCCATCAGCTACCTGCACGGCGAAGAGTTCCACCTGTACCCCGACTTCCAGACGGGCGGCAGCATCGACGTCAGCAAGTACAACGACGGACAGCGGGGCGGTGTGCTGAAAGTACGTGCCAAGATTGAGAAGCTTGACCCGAAGACGCTCGTCATCCGCGAACTGCCGTTCTCAAAAACGGTATCTACCCTGTGCGAAAGTATTACCAAGGCCATTGAAAAGGGAAAGATAAAAGCCCGTAACGTCACCGACCTGACATCGGCCGAAGTGGAGATACAGGTGCATCTGGCACCAGGCGTCTCGTCAGACAAGACCATCGACGCGCTGTATGCCTTTACCGACTGTGAAATCAACATCTCGCCCAACTGCTGTGTCATTAAAGACGACAAACCGCAGTTCCTCACTATCAGCGACGTGCTGCGCCACTCAGCCGAACGCACGAAGGATCTCATCCGACAGGAACTGGAAATCCGCAAGGGCGAGCTGCTGGAACAGCTGCACTTCTACTCGCTGGAAAAAATCTTCATCGAGGAACGTATCTATAAGGACAAGAAGTTTGAACAGGCGCCCAACGTCGATGCCGTCTGTGAACATATTGACGAACGCCTGACGCCCTACTACCCCAGCATGATACGCGAGGTGACCAAGGACGACATCCTGAAGCTGTTGGAAATCAAGATGCAGCGCATCCTGAAATTCAACAAGGACAAGGCCGACGAACTCATGGCCCGCATCAAGGCGGAGATTGAGAGCATTGACAACGACCTGAAGAACCTGACCGAAGTGACGGCACAGTGGTTCCAGTTCCTGAAGGACAAGTACGGCAAAGACCATCCCCGACTGACGGAGATTCGCAGTTTCGACACCATCGAGGCTGCCAAGGTGGCGGAAGCCAACCAGAAACTCTACATCAACCGCACGGAGGGTTTCATCGGTACCAGTCTGAAGAAGGACGAATATGTCTGCAACTGTTCCGACATCGACGATGTCATCATTTTCTACAAGGACGGTAAGTTCAAGGTGGTACGTGTGGCTGAAAAGCTGTTTGTGGGCAAAAACGTGCTGTGGCTCGGCATCTACAAGCGCAACGACCAGCGTACCATCTATAACGTGGTGTATCGCTCGGGCAAGAAAGGTCCTTACTACATCAAGCGCTTCAACGTGCCGGCCATCACCCGCGACCGCGAATATGACGTGACGACGGGCGAACCGGGGTCAAAGATTATGTACTTCACCGCCAACCCCAACGGCGAGGCGGAAGTCATCAAGGTGACGCTCGATGCTTCTGCCGTGGGCAGCAGGAAGAGCAGCATCTTCCTGGAACGTGACTTCGCCACCGTAGGCATCAAGGGACGCGCCGCCCGTGGTGTCACCCTGACCAAGAAACCCATCCACCGCATTGGCCTGAAGAGCCACGGCCACTCTACGTTAGGTGGCCGCAAGGTATGGTACGACCCCGACGTAAACCGTCTGAACTACGACGAACACGGAAGACTGTTGGGTGAGTTCTTCGACGGCGACCAGTTGCTCATCGTACTCGACAACGGCGAGTACTACCTGACAAACTTCGATGCCAACAACCACTTTGAGGACAACCTGCGCATCATCGAGAAGTACGACGCCAACAAGGTATGGACAGCCGTGCTCTACGATGCCGACAACGACAACTACCCCTACATCAAGCGTTTCCTGATGGAGGCTTCGAAGAAGAAACAGACGTATCTCGGAGAAAATGCCGCATCGAAGGAAATCCTGCTCAGCGACCAGGTCTATCCGCGCATCCTCATCACCTTTGGTGGAGCCGATGCCGTACGTCCGTCGCAGGAGATTGACGTGGAGCAGTTTATTTCCGTCAAGGGCTTCAAGGCCAAGGGCAAGCGTCTCACCACCTGGCAGGTGGACCGCATCGAGGAGCTGGAGCCCCTACGCTATCCGGAGGAGGAAGAAACCTCCCCCAACCCCCTCCAAGAAGAGGGGGCTCAAGAGGAAGTCCAGGATGAAGACCTCGACCCCGATGCCGGAAAGAGCCAGCAGCAGATTATCGACGAGATGACCGGGCAACTCAGTCTGGACTTTTAGTGGGCGGTCTGCGACGTAAATGAGAAATGATAAACGGTAAATGGAAAAGCTATGCAGCAGAATAAGAACATCATGAGATCTATACGAAGGGGATGGATGATATCTTTGTCCTTGATTATTTTTCATTTATCGTTTAGCCACGCAGTGGCGCAAGTCACCGCTTCCACTTCCTATCAGATAGGCTTCGGCAACACGCGGGTGCTGGACACCTACCTGTCGCAAGAAAACTTCTCCGGCTTCGGACTGACGTTGCTCGCCAATTCTGAACGCACACGTTCCGGCCGCCACTGGCTCACACGCATAGAACACCAGCTGAACCTGTCGAGCGTCAAGGATCGTACCGACAAGCAAAACGAGCTGCAAGGCGACTACACCATTTTTGTCGGACGACTGCGCCACTGGCAGTTGCAAAACAACTGGACTGTACAGGTTGGCGGCATGCTGACCGGTAACGTAGGATTCATCTACAACACCTCCAACTCCAACAACCCTGCCCAGGCACGGGTGGCACTCAACCTCATGCCGACCGCCACCGTGAGCAAGGGGTTCTCCCTCTGGCACCATGATGCGTGTGTGTGCTACGAGGTCAATCTGCCGCTGGTCGGACTGATGTTCTCGCCGAATTACGGACAGTCGTACTACGAGATATTCAACCGCGGCAACTACGACCACAACATCGTGCCCACCACCTTTATCGCCACGCCAAACTTCCGACAGCAACTGAGTCTGGAGTACTGCATCACGCCCCACACAGCCATCACGCTGGGTTACTTGGGCGACTACCAGCAGGCGAAGGTCAACAGTCTGAAGTCGCACATCTACACCCACCGCGTCATGATTGGCTTCATCAAACGTTTCAGCATTATTCGCCACCACCTATGAAGAAGTTTTTTTCTAAATCATCTATAGCGTCTATAGTATCTATAGTCACTATAGCTTCTATAGCTTCTACAGTCACTTTCACCTCTTGCGTCACCGAGTCCGAACAGCCCAACACCCGCCAAGGCAACTTCGAGGCGCTGTGGAAAATCATGGACGAGCACTACTGCTTCTTCGACTACAAGCAAAAGGAGTACGGGCTCGACTGGAACATCGTATATAATAAGTATAAGGTACGCATCACCGAGCAGATGAGCAACGAACAGCTCTTCGAGGTGCTCGGCGACATGCTCTCGGAATTGCGCGACGGACACGTCAACCTCTCCTCCAGCTACGACTACGCACGCTACTGGAGCTGGCACGAGGACTACCCACAGAACTTCAGCGAGGAGCTGGAACGCCAGTACCTCGGTACCGACTACCGCATTGCCGCCGGACTGCGCTACCGTATCCTCGACGATAACATTGCCTACCTGCGCTATCCTACTTTCCAAAGCGGCTTCGGCGACGGCAACCTCGACGACGTGCTCTCCTACTTCATCTTCTGCCGCGGACTCATCATCGACATACGCGACAACGGCGGCGGCAACCTGACCTACGCCGAGAGCCTGGCGGCACGCTTCGTCACGGAAAAGACACTCGTAGGCTACCTGCAGCACAAGACCGGGAAGGGGCATAACGACTTCTCGGACATGGAACCCATGTACTTGGAGCCCTCGTCACGACTACGCTGGCACAAGCCGGTCATCGTGCTGACCAATCGTAGTGTCTTTAGTGCTGCCAACGAGTTTACCATGTATATGAAGGCGCTGCCCAACGTCATGATTGTGGGCGACCGCACAGGCGGCGGTGCCGGCATGCCGTTTTCGTCAAGCCTGCCCAATGGCTGGGGTGTCCGCTTCTCGGCCTGTCCTTCCTACGATGCACAGCACCAGAGCGTAGAGTTCGGCATCGACCCCGACTACAACGTCAGCCTCAGCGACGAGGATATGCTGCGTGGAAAGGATACCATCATTGAGTTTGCAAGGAAGATGATTAGATAATCATTATGAGGAGTTAAGAGGAGTTATGAGGAGTTAGGGGGAGTTAAGGGACAATAGTTCTAACGGCTCCGACACCCATGAGGATCCAAACGAGGTAATGTCCCCTAACTCCCCCTAACTCCTCTTTAACTCCCCCTAACTCCCAAAAAATAATAAAAAATCACGCTTCCAGAAAAATTCTTTCAGTTTTCATCTTTTATCTTTAATCTTTTTCGTACCTTTGCACCCGCAAAAGGCGCTAGTGGCGGAATTGGCAGACGCGCCAGACTTAGGATCTGGTGTCTTACGACGTGTAGGTTCGAGTCCTATCTGGCGCACAGATTGTTGGCATAGCTCAGCTGGTTAGAGTATCACCTTGACATGGTGGGGGTCGTTGGTTCGAATCCAACTGTCAACACAATCATAAAAAGTTAGAGGAAGTAAGAAGAAGTTATCGGCCTTCGGCCTTAGAAGTTAAAGGACAATTGTTCAAAAGACTCCTTCAAGTCCTACGGTACAAATGTCCTCTAACTTCCTCTAACTTCTTCTTACTTCCTCTAACTTCTTCTTACTTCCTCTAACTTCTTCTTACTTCCTCTAACTTCTTCTAAAAATCTACTTCACATTCCCGACCTTGATCAGGTATTCTCCAATCTGCACCGCATTCAGGGCAGCACCCTTGCGGATCTGGTCACCAGAGAGCCAGAACGTCAGACCATTCTCGTCGCTCAGGTCCTTGCGGACACGACCTACATAGACATCATCCTTGCCGGCAGTCTCCAACGGCATAGGATACACCAGGTTGGCAGGGTCATCAACCAGCGTACAGCCGGGAGCCTTCGCAATGGCCTGCTGGGCAGCCTCCACGCTGATGGGCTGCTCGGTCTCAATCCACACACTCTCCGAGTGGCTGCGCAACGAGCTGACACGGACACACATGGCCGAGCACTTCGCATCGGTGTGCATAATTTTCTGCGTCTCGTTGTACATCTTCATCTCTTCCTTCGTGTAGCCGTTGGGCTGGAACACGTCAATCTGCGGAATCACGTTGTAAGCTAACTGATGGGGGAACTTCTTGATGGTCTTCACCTCGCCGTCTTCCACCATCTCCTTGTACTGCTGCTGCAACTCGGCCATGGCAGCGGCACCGGCACCGCTGGCGCTCTGGTAGCTGGAAACGTGAATACGCTTGATGTGGCTCAGCTGCTCTAACGGCTGCAGCACGACAACCATCATAATAGTGGTGCAGTTGGGGTTGGCAATGATGCCACGCGGACGGTTCAGCGCATCCTCGGCATTGCACTCAGGCACTACCAGGGGCACGTCGTCGTCCATGCGGAAGGCGCTGCTGTTGTCAATCATCACACAGCCGTACTTCGTGATGGTCTCGGCAAACTCCTTGCTCGTGCCGGCACCGGCACTGGTGAAGGCGATGTCGATGTCCTTGAAGTCGTCGTTGTGCTGCAGCAGCTTTACGGTCAGTTCCTTGCCACGGAACGTGTATTTCGTGCCGGCAGAACGCTCACTACCAAACAGCACCAGTTCATCCATCGGGAAATTTCTCTGGTCAAGAATACGTAGGAATTCCTGACCTACAGCGCCTGACGCGCCAACAATTGCTACTTTCATGTCTTTATTCTTTGAAATTTGGCCGCAAAGGTACAAAAAAACTTTCAAACTGATAGCTATTTCCGCAAAAAGTTGTACTTTTGCAAAGAAAATAGACAAAACATCCCAACTTAGGGGGCCTGAAAATGTTTCCAGTAACCAACCCGACGCTGATATTTTTCGTCGTACTCTGCATCATCCTGTTTGCACCAATCATCATGGGCAAACTGCGTATCCCGCACATCATCGGCATGGTGCTGGCAGGTGTGTTGGTAGGCCAGTACGGCCTGAACATCCTGGAACGCGACAACTCCTTCGAACTCTTCGGACGCGTCGGACTCTGCTACATCATGTTCCTCGCCGGACTGGAGATGGATGCCGAAGGCGTCAAGAAGCACTCCCGGCGCTTTATCGTCTTCGGACTGCTCACTTGCTTCGTGCCGCTCATCATGACCTACTTCATGGCGTCGTGGATTCTCGGCTACAGCTCGCAGGCATCGTTCCTGCTGGGATGTATCATGGCGTCGAACACCCTCATCGCCTACCCCATCGTCGGGCGTTACGGCCTGCAGCGCAATGCCAGCGTGTCGCTCAGCGTGGGCTCTTCCATGATTTCCCTCTTCCTGGCGCTCATCATGCTCGCCGGACTGGCAGCCTCCTACGACACACAGCCGGCAGCCGGCAGCCAGACGCTGTTCTGGCTCTTCTTCGTGGTGAAGATTGCCCTCTACTGCGCCGGCAGCTTCCTTGTCATTCCCCGGCTCACACGCTACTTCCTGCGCCGCTACTCCGACGCCGTCATGCAGTTCATCTTCGTGCTCTCCGTCATGTTCCTCTCGGCGGCACTCACCGAGGCCATCGGACTGGAAGCCATCTTCGGCGCCTTCTTCTCAGGCCTTATATTAAATAGGTATATACCACGCGTATCGCCGCTCATGAACCGCATAGAGTTCATTGGCAACGCCCTGTTCATTCCCTACTTCCTCATCGGTGTGGGCATGCTCATCAACGTACGCACGCTCTTCGAAGGCACGCAGATGTTGTGGGTTGTAGCCCTCATCGCCTTCTTCGGAACCTTCGGAAAGGCTGTGGCAGCCTACCTGTCGAGCCTGCTGTTCCGACTGCCGAAGGCCGAGGGCAACATGATGTTCGGACTCACCAGCGCCCACGCTGCCGGTGCCATCGCCATGGTCATGGTCGGCATGCGGCTGGAGGTGGCTCCCGGTCAGTACCTCGTCACCGACGTCATACTCAACGGTGTCGTCATCATGATTCTCGTCACCTGCATCATCAGTACGATGATGACCGAACATGCCGCCAAACAGATTACCATCCGCACCACTACCCACCACACGCCAGTCAGCACGCACCACGCACCACTTACCGAGAAGATACTGCTCTGCGTGAAATACCCCGATATTGCCCCGCAGCTGCTGGAGCTTGCCATGATGATGCGCGACACCAAGAGAAACAGCGAGCTGGTGGCACTCAACGTGGTGTATGACGACCAGAACGCTACCGCACACCGTGAACAGGGACTGCAACTGCTGGAACGGCTACAGCAGCAGGCCAGCGCCAGCGACCTGCACCTGCAGACCCAGGTGCGACTGGCCACCAACATTGCCAACGGCATCAAGCATGCCTTCCGCGAGACGGCAGCCTCCGACATCATCATGGGCATGCACGTACATACCGACATCACACCTAAGTTCTGGGGTGAGTTCATACAGAGCCTCTACAACGGACTGAACCGCCAGATTGTCCTCACCCGCTTCGTACAGCCGCTGAACACCCTGCGCCGCATACAGGTCTGCGTGCCCTCACGCGCCGAGTTCGAACCAGGCTTCCACCGCTGGCTGGAACGTCTCTGCCGCATGGCGGGCAACCTCGACTGCCGCATACAGTTCCACGGAAGGAAGGAGAGCCTCATCCTCATCCGTGAATTTGTCAACAACCGCCACCCTAACGTACGGGGCGAATATACCGACATGGGCCACTGGAACGAGCTGCCAAGTCTCGCCGGAAGCATCCGCGACGACCAGATGCTCGTCGTCGTCACCGCCCGTCGCGGCACCATCTCCTACAAGAACGCCATGGACCGGCTGCCCAACGAGCTCATGCAGCACTTCTCCGGCAGGAACCTCATGATAGTCTTCCCCGACCAGTACGGCGACACCAAGGAAGACCGCATGACCTTCACCGAGGCTCAGCACCATGAGGAGAACTCCATCTACGACTTGATTCTGAGGAAATTGGAGGAAGTAAGAGGAAGTAAGAGGAAGTAAGAGGAAGTAAGAGGAAGTAAGAGGACATTACTAAGATAAGTAACAAATACGATCATTATATGACAAAAACGTTTGAAGATGTTTTGGCATGGCAAAAGGCACACCAGTTTGTGCTACTTGTATATAAAGCCACTAAATCTTTTCCTGAAACGGAACGTTTCGGACTATGTTCACAGTTCCAAAGAGCAGCCGTCTCTATTGCCGCCAATTTTGCCGAAGGATATGGGAAATTAAGTCAGGCAGACAAGCTAAGATTCATGAATATTGCTCAAGGTAGTTTGGAAGAGTGTCGTTACTATTGCATTCTTACACATGACCTTAAATACATTTCTGAAGATACATACCTACAATTGCGCTCTGCATTGAACGATGGCAGTTTCCTACTCAATTCATATATTAAGGCTATTTTAGAGAATAAATTCAAGAACGCTATGGAGTAACATCCTCTGCTATTCTGAGGTATTGTCTTCTAACTTCCTCTAACTTCTTCTAACTTCTTCTAACTTCAAAAAAATGATCAACGTAGAAAACATCACCAAGAGCTTCGGCTCCCTGCAAGTACTAAAAGGCATCGACCTCCACATTGACAAGGGCGAGGTCGTCAGTATCGTCGGACCCAGCGGCGCCGGAAAAACCACGCTGCTGCAAATCATCGGCACCCTCGACCGCCCGGATAGCGGTTCTGTATGTGTCGATGGTATCGACACCACACAACTGTCACAGAAAAAACTCGCCGACTTCCGCAACCGGCACATCGGCTTCGTGTTCCAGTTCCACCAGCTGCTGCCGGAGTTCACCGCCATTGAGAACATCATGATTCCGGCATACATCGCCGGCACCTCCAACAAGGCGGCACGTCAGCGGGCCGAGGAGCTGCTACGTTTCATGGGACTTGCCGACCGCGCCTCACACAAGCCCAACGAGCTGTCGGGTGGTGAGAAACAGCGCGTAGCCGTGGCACGAGCCCTCGTCAACAACCCCGCCGTCATCCTGGCCGACGAGCCCAGCGGTTCGCTCGACTCACAGAACAAGGCCGAGCTGCACCAGCTCTTCTTCGACCTACGCAACCAGTTTGGCCAGACCTTCGTCATTGTCACCCACGACGAGTCGCTGGCACAGATTACCGACCGCACCATCCATCTGCGCGACGGACTGATAGAAGGCGTCCAGGCCACAGGCATCCCTTCGCCCGTCAAGGCGAAGTAGCTTTCCACTCTGATATTAATTAAGTGAGTAAGAGGGTGCGCCGGCGCACCCTCTTTTTCTTCTGCGGGACATTAAGAACCCCATGTTTTTGAAAGAAATTACCAGAAATCAATCAGAAATTAATCATTTCACTAACATAATTATCTCTGCAAATGAGTGCCTGTTTTTTTTCTGAAAGAAATTAGAATAATTAGAATTTTGACCACAAATTGATATAATTATAAAAATAAGCTGCTGAAAATTTCTGATGAATTTCTGGCAATTTCTTTCAAAAAAAAATTTCTGTGATTTCTGTGGTATCCGTGTGACATTAAAACTTTCCGTGAGAGCATCAAAAATCCACGGGAGAAGCGTAAAAAAAGGCGGAAAAGTGCGTATTTAGAGCGTAAAAACTTGAAAAAAAACACTTTTTCGCCCCTTTTTGTTGAAAAAAACCTATTTTTTTTACACGATTTAATATTTTTTCGTATATTTGCAGTCGGAATATTCACTTATATTAATATTAATACAACAGTTATGAAAATGAAATTGTTTATTGTAGCAGCCCTTGCTTGGGTAAGCATGGGTGCTATGGCACAGAAGACGAAGCAGGTCATCGACCGTGTGGAGCCGCGTACTGTGCAGGAGTTCGACCACCAGGAGGTGGAGAAGAAATTTAAGTCTAACTGGTTCCTGGATCTGCAGGGCGGTGCTCAGTACACACTGGGTGAGGCTAAGTTCAAGAAGCTCATCTCTCCGAACGTACAGCTGGGTCTCGGTTACAACTTCACTCCTGTTTTCGCTATGCGTCTGCAGGCTAACGCTTGGCAGTCAAAGGGTGGTTGGAGCGCTTTCCGTGCTCACAAGGGTGACGCTCCCTACACCAACGACTACAAGTATAAGTATGTAGCTCCCGGTCTGGACTTCATGTTCAACCTCAGCAACCTGTTCGCAGGCTGGAACCCCGAGCGTTTCTTCAACGTAACCGCATTCATTGGTGGTGGTGCTAACATCGCTTGGGACAACGGTGAAGTGAACGACATTGCCAAGAACCTCATTGACCTCGACGCTTACAACCTGGAGTATCTCTGGGACGGCACGAAGGTTCGTCCTTTCGGACGTGCTGGTCTGGAGCTCGGCTTCCGTCTGAGCGACTATGTTAACCTCATGCTCGAGGGTAACGCCAACATCACTACCGACAAGTACAACTCAAAGAAGGCTGGCAACCCCGACTGGTACTTCAATGCACTGGCTGGTCTGCGCATCAACCTGGGTAAGGGCTACCGCACCGAGACCCACGACATCTACCGCGACGTGGTTGTCTATGACACCATCTACAAGACCGTGGTTATCGAGGAGCCTGTTGTCATCGAGCCCATGCGCCGCGACATCTTCTTCCTCCGCAACAAGACTGACATCCGTCCCGAGGAGGCTGGCAAGGTACAGGACATCGCAGAATACCTGAACAAGTATCCCCAGGCAAAGGTTGACATCGTAGGTTACGCTGACGTTCAGACCGGTAACGCAAAGATCAACGCCCGTCTGGCTCAGCAGCGTGCTGACGTCGTAGTAAAGACCCTCATCGAGGAGTACGGCATCTCGGCTGACCGCATCACTTACGATTCCAAGGGTGACACCGTTCAGCCGTTCGTTGAAAACGACCTGAACCGCGTAAGCATCTGTATCGCTGATGTAAAATAAACGGAAGTTTTTTAAAAAACACAGAGAGAGGATGCGCCAATAGCGCATCCTCTTTTGCTTTCAAGGCACTTTTGCCTCAATGACAAATATAGAACTAGTATTAGAGCCTAAAAATTTTGAGCAACTGACCTTTAAAATCAACGGACGAGCGTATCGGCTCGTGCCTGTTGACGAGGGGCAGTCGTTTTCTGCCGTTGATAGCGGCGGCCCGATGCTGGTTCCGTACGTCGGACAACTTATTGAGGAGTTAAAAAGACTTAAAAGACAGCGAACGGCAGAGACTTATAAGGCGGCACTGAACAGTTTTCTGCGGTTCCGGGAGGGAGAAGACATCCCACTTGCCCAAATAACGAGCACACTTCTCATCAAATATGAGCAATACCTTCGGGGGAAGGGCATCAGTAGCAACAGCAGTTCCTACTACATGCGAGTGCTACGAACGATATATAACCGAGCCGTCAACGAAGGATACGTCAGTGACCAACGACCTTTCACACGAGTCTATACCGGTATAGGCAAAACCGACAAACGGGCCTTACCCTTAGACATCATCCGAAAACTGAGTAAAATGGAGCACTTGACGAAAGACGAGGCCTTTGCGCGAGACATTTTCCTCTTTTCTTTTTTTACGCGCGGTATGGCCTTCGTTGACATCAGTTACCTCACTCCCTCAAACGTACATAACGGCATGCTGACGTACCGTCGGCAGAAGACCGGTCAGCAAATAACGATGCGATGGGAGCCTCAGATGGAAGCTATCGTGAGAAGAAATCCAAGTGAAAATCCAGACTTCCTGCTGCCTATCATCAGGCATAGCAATGGTCGTGAGCGTAACCAATACCGCTATATGCAGGAGTTGATAAATGAGCAGCTGCACCTGTTGGGCAAGCGTCTGCACCTGCAGACCAACCTGACCTTCTACGTGGCACGCCACTCCTGGGCCAGTGCCGCCCGGAGCATGGACATCCCCGTCAGCATCATCAGTGCCGGCATGGGCCACCACTCCGAGCGTACCACCCAGATTTATCTTCGCTCACTCGACATCAACCGCGTGGATAACATGAATGCGGAGATTATTCAAGCAGTAGTGAAATGATTTTTGGGGAGATTATTTTAGGAGTTAAGAGGAGTTAAGGGGAGTTAAGGGGAGTTAGGGGACAATACCTAAGCACTCGAAAACAAATCAGGATCTGAAAAAAGGGTAAGCAGAAGTAATGTCCCCTAACTCCCCGAGCGGTCGAAAGACCGCGATAACTCCCCCTAACTCCTCTTAACTCCCCCCAAAAAACTCCTAATACTATTCTTCTGCTACACAGATAGCAACGCGGTTCAGGTCGTTCTCGGCGAACGGCTGAACAGTGTCACCCTTGGAATCAAAATGGATGCGGTCTGCCGAAATGCCGTATTCCTCGATGAGCGTCTTCACCACGATGTCAGCACGGCGGGCAGCCAGGCGTTCATTAATCTTGGCATTACCGGTCTGCACGTCAGCATAACCCACGATGGTCACCCCGGTCTGCGGGTATTTCTGCAGATACTCGGCAATATCCTGCACCTTGGCAGTCTCCTCGGGACGGATGTCGGTCTTATTACGCATGAAGAAGACATCCCGACGGATGGGAGCAATACGCTCGATGGGCTCCGGCTCGATAATCTCCACCACCCGGTAGATGGTGTCATAGACCACCACGTCACGGTAGATGTCGTGCGTCTCGGTGCGGTAGCCCTTGCCCAGGTTGATGCGCAGACCGGCCAGAGCGTTGAAGTACCAGTCGGCTTTGTCGGAAGCCTTCGAGTTGTAGTAGTCGGAAACGGCATTGGCGTTACCCTCTATCAGCAGGCCGACGGCATCGCTCAGGCGGAAGTCCAGCTGCAGTCCGGCACGACCGACGGAGCGTTTCTGGGTTCCACACCAGCTATTTGCCAGCGGATAGCCCTGTGCCTTGAGGTCGTTTGCCTCGTCATTGCCCCAGGCAATGTTGGCACCGCCGCCGATGAATGCCGTCACGTTCAGCAGTCGCTCGGGATTCCAGCCACAGAAGAGGTTGCTCAGGTTGAACAGGAAATCTATGCCAGCACCCACGTAGTTGAACTTATAGTCTGCGGCATCCAGCCCCCTGTCCCTGGTGTCGCTGCTCCACGGTTTGACAGAAGGCAGCTCGTCGAAGGCACCCTTCGACTGCCAGCCGTTGACGGCCAGGCGCATGCCGAACACCGGTGTAAACTGGTAGCCGACGGCAGCCTGCACGTTAGGCGAGATGAGTTTCTTGAACTTCGCGTCGGTCAGCGTATATTGTGCGCCGCCCTGCAGGTTCAGGAACCAGTGCGACTTAAACTTCTTCTCCACTTCCTGGTGGTCGAACACCTGTACCTGGCGAGGCTCCACATGGTCGAGCCTGCGTTCCGTCCGCTGTGCCGTGGCACTCAGGCTGATCCAAGCCAGCGCCACAAGTAAAAACAATTTTGTTCGCATAATACTCCTATTTTTGATTTATCTGTTGCAAAGATAAACATAATTTCCGAAAAAACAAAGATTTACGAAAAAAAACAGCGGGGGTCGAAAGACCTCCGCTGTAGGTAAGATTACTCAAACTGTTTTACTTTGCTATGTATTTCTTACCATTCTGAATATACAGGCCGTGAGCAGGCACCTTCTCCAGGCGGCGGCCGTCGATGCTGTAGATGGCAGCATCAGACTGCTCAACCTTGATGTTGCTGATGCCAGCCGAGGGATCAGGGAACTTCGTTCCGTCCGTGTAGAGCACGATACCACCCAGATAGAGGATGCCATATTCCTTCTTGCTCACTTTCGAATACATAATCCACGGTCCCCAGGTCAGCCCGTCGGCGTCATACTTGCCGACGATGGGATTTTCGCTGATAATCTGACTATAACTTGTGGCGCCACTTGTTTCCTTGTAAGAGTAGGAGTTGAAATTGCCATAAGTCGTTCCACCCTGATATACCAACTGCTTGGCAATAGACAAGGTGTTGTCGTCGCTCAGGTTAATCTGTACCGTTTCACCAAAGCCTGCGAAGTTCGTGACCGAAACGGTATTCGCCGACTCGGCAATCTCCACGGCAACATATTGGTATTCCGGCTCGGCGTTTTCGTCAGTACTCTCACTGGGCATGATGTTCACCATGGCACCATTCGTAGGAGTCAGGGTTCCCGACTTGAACAAATAAGACAACGGGACGTTATTATAAGTCTGCTTGCCACTCTTATACTCATCCACCGTCAGGCAGTAATAGGCACCAATCAGCAACGAACCATCGTCACCGACCAATCCCGGGACACCTTCGTCTGTAGAGTAATACCAGCCGGCTTCATGGGTATCGTCACCTTCATAATAGAAGAAAAGCGTCAATGAAACCGAACCGTAGGTGCTGTGATCAAAGACGTGCTGGTGGGGAATCACAAATTCGCCAGTCTCCAGGTCAACGGTTGCCTTGACATCGTAGCCCCAAACGAGACCGGTAAAGACAATCTCGTTCTCAGTATCACCTTTCCGGACGAAGGTATAGACCGTTTCTGATTCTTTGTCTTCATCCTTTTCATTATCATAGGTTACCTGCGTGGTCTTGTAACCACCAACCAGCTCCTGAACGGAACCCAGCGAGCGGCGCGAAGAAGCACGACGAGAGTCAACGATGCTGTTAGGCAATTCGCCACGTGTCCAGGGTTTAGCATTCAGCGACAGAGGATTCACCATCTCTACAGCATGTCCCATCTCCGACTTAGGAAGCATCGGCAACTGCTGCACAACCTGAGCCTGCGTTAAGACAGTCATCAAAGACAACAAAAATAAAACGTAAAGTTTCTTCATAAGAAAGCAATAAAATGTTCTACAATATACTACAAAGTGGAAAGCGGAGGTTTGCGCCTCCGCTGAAAAGCAGGAACGGATTACTGATTCTCTTCAGGCTTCTTAGCTGGAGCCAGACGTTTCAACTCATCCATAGTGGCAACATCGAGTGTATCGGAAGGGGCAACGCCCTCTTCGATAATACGAGTAGGCTTAGAAAGCGTAGTTACCACGAGTGCACGGAGCGAATCGTCCTTTCCATCCACAAAATCAACGATAACTGAATCGCCAATCATCATCATGCCGCGCTGCACACGAGCCTCTTTGAGCGAGAACAGCATGGTGTCTCCATCCTCGTTATAGGTGATGACCATCGACTTCAGCGAGTCGTGTGTAATTTTCATGCTCTTGACCACGCCACGGGTGTTCTGCAATCCCTTGCGGCATCCTGTCATAGCTGTCAGCACCAAAGCCACGACAGCCAATACCATCACAATCTTTTTCATTTCCTTATCGATAAACTAATGATTTGTAGAAAAAGGGGGACGTCCCGTGAGACATCCCCCTCGTCAGTTATCTAATTACTTTCGAATCTACTAATTAGAAGCGAGGAGCACTAGATTTAGCCTTCTTGATGGTAACCAGCGTGCTTACGACAACCTCGTGACCGAATGCATCCTTGAAGTAGATGTTCAGGTACTCATCGTGGTCGGCAGTCGGGTTAGCGTCAACCTGAACGCTTGCCTGGTCAAACTTAACGTTGTTACCTTCGAGTGTAGGAACGAAGTACGGGTTAATCTGACCCTCAGCGTTAGCCTTGGTGCTCAATACAGGTTCCTTGTCGGCATCAATAACCAAGAAGTTATTTTCAATCAACTTATCCAGAGTCCCGGGGAAGAAGGTAGCATTGTAGTAGTTCGGAACATTAATATTCTTAAGTTCAGCTGTTGCCTGGGTTCCTTCAGTGCTCCACTGCAGTTCCGGCTTCTTATTCTTAGCGAATGCAATATCGTGCAAAGCGTGGTGCCAGCAGCCATAGTAAGCAGTCAGCTTCTGGTCGGAAGCAACCTTCCAAGTCTTACCGAAGTTAACCTCATCAACATCACCGTCACTGTCGTACTTAACGGTGGTAGAAACACCAGCGTAGTTGGTAGAAACATTGACAGCGTGCGGAGTCTTGTAGTCGATGAACGGAGTCTCGACGTCGAGGAGATAGTGAATCTCGTCAGTGCTCGGAGTATCGTAAACGATACCCTGCTGGAACTTGCCTTCCTGATCATATTTTCCGAGGTCAACAGGATCCTTGCCGTCCTTCATATCCAGTGAAGAAGTGAATACGAATTCGAAGCTGTCGTCCTTGTTCAGGTCATAGAAGATGTTGTTCAGATCCTTGAAACCGTTGTCACGGGCTTCGTCGGCAACCTCGTAGCTCAGCTCGTAAGCATTAGCCCAAGGATTAGCCCACTCATTGGTGTTCGGGAGCATGTAAGCCATGAATTCACCGGTACCGTCCTTGGTTACCCACTTACCGTTAGCGTCGAACTGACCTTCCTGCTTCGGACGGAACTGCAGTTCCTTAGCCGTAGTAGGCATTACCTTCGTGATAGACAGGGTTGCATAAGGAGTGCTTACCCAATCACGTGGTGCCTCTTCCTGCTCCTGACGGATGTAGATGACATAAGTCTCACCGTCAATCATGTTGGCAACAGTCTCCTTCGGAGTGAAGGTAACCTTCACAGCGTCTTTAATGTTAGAACCATAAATCCACCAATAATCATCATCATCTGTATCAAGTTCCCAAATTACATTACCATCCTTATCGTAGAAGGTGAGTGTACCACAAGTCATATCAAACGGTTTGATGTCGTCTTCATCATCACCCCATACCCAGTCAGGATTCTCGTTCTTAGGAGCTTCCATATCGTAGTTTCCGTCATACTCTACATACGGAGAGAAATGATAATATTTACCACTCTTAAACCAACCGGTTACATCCATGTCGGTAGAAACAGCATCCAGCTTGTCAGCAAGAACAGTAGCCTCAGCAGACTTGAACTCGTCGCCAACCTGACCAACATATACATAGAATGCACGTCCGTCGGGGTCAGCCAGCGTACCGTCGCGGTTGACAGCATATACACGGAAACCAACAACGTCGCCATGAGCCTCCTCAGAGGTAATCTTCATGGTCAGAGGCTGGTCAGCCTTGGTCATAACACCCAGACCCTCAACCTTATAGTTCTTCCAAGCATTCCACTCAGAGGGCTTAGACTCAACAGCATTGTCCTTATCGAATACTACATAGTAGTAGTCAATCTGCTGACCCATGTAGCCTTCATCAAAGAGTTGACCACCAGAGAGGAACATGCCGAATCCATAGAAACCACTCAGTGTGAACTCCTCGTTTACATCAGCATAGATGAAGTGCTGATAATAGCGAGTTTCATAAGCACCAGCAAGATCATACCACGTATTGTGATCCTCAACTACATTAGCAGGCTCAGCATCGAGTGCTGTCGGCTCAGTAGCAGGAACGGTAGGCTCCTCAGCGAAGAACAGCTCGGGATCCCATGCCAGTTCAGGAGTACCCCAACCCTTCTCAAGGTAGTTATCGCGGTTAGACTGCTGCTCAGGCTGAATAATATACTCTTCACGACCAGACTGATACCAACGGTTCTTGATATAGTTTACAGGAATATCGTTAACGCTGAAAGAGAAGCCAGGTGAAGGAACATACTCCATATAGTAGGGCAGCACGTCGAAGGTAGAAGCTACGAAACGGTCTGCATTGTCCTCCTGCGTATTGTTAATGGCAATAGCATACTTCTTGATACCAACGTTGTTGACTCCGCGAGGCTGCTCACCAGCAGCAATCTGAGCAATCTGCTCGTCGGTCAGCGTAGTAACAGCCTTCATCCAGTCAATGGGAGTAATGCCGTCAGCAGCCTTAATCTGAACCTTCCACAAGCCAGAGTTGATGTCCTTAGCACGTGTATCAGCATAGAGCAACTCGTTGTAGCGCTCAACACCCTCAATTACAAATACATCGCTCAGATCCTCACCCAGTGAGTTAATCAGCTTGATGTCAGCAGCAGTAATGTCAGCATTAACAGGGTTCACACGAATCAGCAGCGTGGCACCGTCCTTGATGTCTGTACCAGCCTTGTACTCAATCAGCTGGTCAGCATTCTGGTAAGCCTCGTTACCGAATACAGAGTTCTCCTTAACTGTACCATGATAAACAGATGCAATGAGAGGCATACCATCGTACATCTCCATCATGCCGAACACACTGCTCTGCATAGAAGTCTGACGTGCATTCATAGCAGCCAAATACTCCTGATAAGTGCGGAAATTGCGCATGTCAAGGATAGAGCCATTGAAGCTGTAAGAAGCGAAGAGCTCAACGCTTGTTACACCAGCGAACATAGCATCAATCTGGGCGGCATAAGCCTTAACCTCGTTAGAGAGAATCTCGAAAGCAGCCTCAGTAGCGGTCTTGGAGATAGCATCCTTCAGCTCGTCCAGCTGCTCATTCAAACTTTCTGCCAAAGCAGAAACAGTTGCGCTGGTAGCGTAGTTCTTAAGAGCTGCAGCAACAGCAGCATCCTGGGCAGCGTCAATACCAGCCTGCTTTTTAGCCAGCTCGTCGGCATAAGAATTTGCCTCAGAGATGGCAGCTTCCTTAGCTTCCTTGGCAGCTGTCTCAGCAAATTTCTCCAGCTCTTTCTTAGCATCAGCCAGCTCTACCTTTGTAGCAGCAGCCTCAGCCAGCGTCTTGGCCTCGTCAGCAGTAGCCTGAGCGTCAGCAGCAGCCTTGGTCAGCTTAGCAACAGCCTCGTCAAACTCAGCCTTGGTAGCAGCAGCCTTGGCAATCGTCAGAGCATCATTAGCTGTAGTCTGAGCGTCAGCAGCAGCCTTGGTCAGCTTCTCAACAGCAGCATCGAACTCTGCCTTGGTAGCAGCAGCCTTAGCCAGTGCCAGAGCAGCATCAGCGGTCTCCTGTGCCTTCGAAATCAGACCTGTCAGCTCCTTCTTGGCAGCAGCAAGGTCAGCCTTGTTGGTTTCTGCAAGAGCCTTGGCAGCGTCGGCGGTCAGCTTCACTGTCTCTGCGAAAGCCTGGGCAGCGTCAGCAGCGTTCTGAGCCTTGGCAGCGTCAGAAATTGCCTGAGCAGCCTTCTGGCCAGCAGCGTCTGCAGCGTCCTGTGCCTTCTTGATGTCGGCAGACAGAGCTGTCTTTGCAGCCTCAAGCTCGGCTTTCGTAGCAGCATTAGCCTGAACCTGACTCAGAGTAGCCTGAAGAGATTCAACTTCACTCTTCAGCGCAGCCTTGTCGATTTGTGCCTGCAAGTTCTTGATGTCGTCATCGTAGTCCTTACAAGACACGAACATGCTCGTAGCAGCCAGGAAAATGGCGCCCGTGAGCAGTGTACTCAAAAATCTTTTGTTCATACGATCTTGAATTTAAAAATTAATTAATAAAAAAGGTTATTTGTTCTCTATTCTCTCACGTTTTTTAGCTGTAACTCTTATGCGGAGCCACGTTTTTGGGTGCAAATATAGGCATAAATCCGATAACATGCAAGGATTTTATAACTTTTTTTTCGAAAAATGCCTAAAAAATTGCTTTTCTACGGGCTTTTTGACGTTATCTCCGTATTTTTCGGGGTTTTTTATAGTTATTATAGTTATTTATAGATACTATAGTGGTTATAGAGGTTATAGAGGCTATAGATACTATAGATACTATAGATGCTATAGCCACTATACCTATTATATATATTAGAACTCTGCCGACTTTGGCGTTCTGGGGAACGGAATGACGTCGCGGATGTTCTGCATACCGGTGACAAAGAGGATGAGCCGCTCGAAACCGAGTCCGAAACCAGCATGGGGACAGGTGCCCCAGCGACGGGTGTCGAGGTACCACCACAGGTGGGTGGTGTCCATGCCGCGACGGTTGACCTCTGCCATGAGCTTGTCGTAGCTCTCCTCACGGACGGAGCCACCGATGATTTCACCAATCTGCGGGAAGAGGACATCGGTGCCCTGCATGGTAGGACCAGGGGCAACGGCACCACGGTAGCCGATGGAGGCGGAGGCGGAACCTCCGCTTACAGGACTGGAGGCTGCACTTACAGGACTGGAGGCGGAACCTCCGCTTACAGGACTAGAGGCTGCACTTACAGGACTGGAGGCGGGAGCGGGGTCGTTCTGCTTCATGTAGAAGGACTTGAACTCGCGGGGGTAGTCGGTCATGATGACGGGCTTCTTGAAGTGCTGCTCTACGAGGTAGCGCTCGTGCTCGGAAGCGAGGTCATCGCCCCAGTTGCAGGGGAACTCAAACTGATGGCCGTCCTTGATGGCCTGCTGGAGAATATTGATACCCTCCGTATAGGGCAGACGGACGAAGGTCTCCTTGAGCACGCCCTCGAGACGCTCGATGAGCGTCTTGTCAATCATCTTGTTGAGGAACTCGAGGTCGTCCTTGCAGTTGTCGAGCGCCCAGCGTACACAATACTTGATGAAGTCCTCTTCGAGATCCATGAGTTCCTCCTGGTCGAGGAAGGCCACTTCGGGCTCCACCATCCAGAACTCAGCGAGGTGGCGCGGGGTGTTGCTGTTCTCAGCACGGAAGGTAGGACCGAAGGTATAGATGGCACCGAGAGCGGTGGCTCCGAGTTCACCCTCCAGCTGTCCGCTGACGGTGAGTGAAGTCTGCTCGCCGAAGAAGTCGTCGTCATAGATGATTTTTCCCTGTTCGTCCTTCTTGAGGTCGTAGAGGTTCTTGGTAGTCACCTGGAACATGTTGCCTGCTCCCTCGCAGTCGCTGGCGGTGATGAGCGGGGTATGGAAATAGTAGAACCCGTGCTCGTGGAAGTAGGTATGGATAGCCATTGCCATGTTATGGCGGATGCGCATGACGGCACCGAAGGTGTTGGTGCGGAGACGCATGTGGGCATTCTTACGCATGACCTCGAAGGACTGGCCCTTCTTCTGCATGGGGTAGGTATTGTCGCAGAGACCGTAGATCTCGATGGACTTGGCCTGGACTTCCGAGGGCTGGCCTGCGGCCGGACTCTCCACGAGGGTGCCGGTGACGGCAATGCAGGCACCGGTAGTCACATCCCTGAGGGAGGGAGCGGCGACAGAGACGCCGCCTGCGGTGGAAGCGGAGGCGGAACCTCCGGTTACAGGACAGTTGTCGGGGTCAACGACGATTTGGATGCTCTTGATGGTGGAGCCGTCGTTGAGTGCAATGAAGTCAACGGCCTTGGAGGAGCGGTGGGTACGTACCCAGCCCTTGACGGTTACCTCCTTGCCGTAGTCGGTTGACTTGAGAATGTCGGATATTGTTGTTCTTTTCATTTTTTTTTGATAGTTTATTATAGAGGCTATAGTTGTTATAGAAGCTATAGTTATTATAGAGGCTATAGAGGCTATAGAGACTATAGTGACTTACTCATACGATCCCATGCGGAGACGGTCAACCTCGTCCTCAGTGAGGTAACGCCAGTCGCCACGACGGAGATTCTTCTTGGTGAGTCCGGCAAACTGAACGCGGTCGAGCTTGAGGACACGGTAGCCGAGGCTCTCGAAGATACGGCGCACGATGCGGTTACGACCGGAGTGAATCTCGATGCCCACCTGTTTCTTGTCGGTATCGCTGGCATACTGCACATCGTCGGCTTTGATTTCGCCATCCTCGAGCTGGATGCCTTCGGCAATCTGCTGGAGATCGTGAGCGGTGACGTTCTTGTCGAGGTGTACGTGGTAAATCTTCTTCTTGAGGAACTTCGGATGGGTGAGCTTCGAGGCGAGGTCGCCGTCGTTGGTCAGCAGGAGTACACCGGTAGTGTTACGGTCGAGACGTCCTACAGGATAGATACGCTCAGGGCAGGCATCCTTGACGAGGTCCATCACAGTCTTACGCTGCTGGGGGTCATCGCTGGTAGTGACATAGTCCTTGGGTTTGTTGAGCAGCACATACACCTTCTTCTCGATGGTGACGGGCTGGTCGTGGAAGCGTACCTCGTCAGTACGGAGCACCTTGGTTCCGAGTTCGGTAACCACCTCACCATTGACTGACACGACGCCAGCCTGGATGAACTCGTCAGCCTCACGACGGCTGCATACGCCGGCATTGGCCAGGAACTTGTTAAGACGGATGGGCTCGTTGGGGTCGTAGTTGACCTCCTTGTACTCGATACGCTTCTTCATGCTGTACTTGGCATGCGGATCGTAGTCGGCGGTACGGGGACGGAAGCCTCCGGGACGTTTGTTGTAGCCGCCACGCTGCTGGTAACCACCGTCGTGCTGCTGATAGCCGCCGCGCTGATAGCCGCCACGGGGCTGGTAACCACCGTCGCGCTGCTGATAGCCGCCACGAGGCTGATAGCCGCCGCGGGGCTGGTAGCCACCCTCGTCATTATTGTTGTAGCGGGGTTTGTACCCCTGCTGCGGGCGCTGCTGATAACCACCGCGGGGCTGGTAGCCGCCCTCTTCGTTATTGTTGTAGCGGGGTTTGTAACCCTGCTGCGGGCGCTGCTGGTAGCCGCCACGGGGCTGGTAGCCGCCTTCACGCTGCTGATAACCGCCGCGGGGCTGGTAGCCACCCTCGTCGTTATTATTATTGTAACGGGGACGATAGTTGCCACGCTGCATGGAACCACCCTGTTGCAGGGCGGCACCGAAGCCTTCGGGACGGAAACCCTCCTCGTCGTTCTGATGTCGGTTATAACTGCCACGTTCCTGGTTGTAGGCATGTGGCTTCTGAATGCGGGGACGCGGTGTGCGTCCTACTGGCCGATAGCTTTGATAGCCATTTGGGTTCGGTTGATACGTTTCACGGTTTCCAGTGTTCTGTTCTGTTGACTGTTCGTCTGTTCTTACTTCGTTTTCGTAATCCATTGTTTCTTTTCTTTTTTTAGCCTCACGGCTGGGTTAATTATATAATATAAAATATGTACGTGTACCTATTATTATAGGGGGATATAGTTGTTATAGTGGCTATAGTTGTTATAGTTATTATAGTGACTATAGGCCGGTGTATGTCCACGGCGTGATGGCGAGAAGCTCCTGCTTGACATCATCGCTGACATCGAGCCCCTGAATAAAGGCATGGATGGTAGCCTCCGTCATGTGTTCGTTAGTACGGGTGAGCGCCTTGAGGGCCTCGTATGGGTTGGGGTACGCCTCGCGACGGAGAATGGTCTGTATGCCCTCTGCCACGACAGCCCACGTATTTTCCAAGTCGTCCTGCAGCTTCGCCTCGTTGAGGATGAGCTTGCGGAGTCCCTTGAGGGTGCTTTGTACAGCAATGAGGGCATGTCCCATGGGAACACCGACATTACGAAGCACGGTGGAGTCGGTCAGGTCACGCTGGAGCCGGCTTACCGGCAGTTTCTGTGCAAGGAAGCCGAGTACGGCATTCGCCATTCCGAGGTTACCTTCCGAGTTCTCGAAGTCAATGGGGTTCACCTTATGCGGCATGGCGCTGGACCCCACCTCGCCGGCCTTGATTTTCTGCTTGAAATACTCCATGGAGATATACATCCAGAAGTCGCGGTCGAGATCGATGATGATGGTGTTGATGCGTTTCATGGCATCGAAGATGGCTGCCAGCCAGTCGTAATTGGAAATCTGGGTGGTCCACTGCTCGCGCTCCAGGCCGAGTTTCTCGCTGACGAAGGTGTTACCGAACTCGCGCCAGTCGTATTGAGGATAAGCCACATGATGTGCATTGAAATTGCCGGTGGCTCCGCCGAACTTCGCGGTGACGGGGGTGTCCTTGAGGGCACGCAGCTGCTCTTCGAGACGATAGACATAGACCATGATTTCCTTGCCCAAGCGTGTGGGAGAGGCCGGCTGTCCGTGGGTCTTGGCAAGCATGGGGATGTTCTTCCACTGCTCGGCGTAGTCGTTGAGCTGCTCAATGAGCTCCTCGATGGCAGGGTAATAAACCTGCTCGAGCGCCTCCTTGATGGAAAGGGGGACGCTGGTGTTGTTGATATCCTGAGAGGTAAGGCCGAAGTGGATGAACTCTTTTGCTGCGGCAAAGCCACAGCCTACAGGACCTGAGGCGGGAGTGCTTGCGGGGGCTGAGGCGGGAGTACCGGATGCAGGGACGGAGGCGGTGAGCTTTTCCTTGATGAAATACTCAACAGCCTTGACATCATGATTGGTGGTACGCTCTATCTCCTTGACACGGGCGGCGTCCTGCTCGGAGAAGTTGCGGTAGATGTCACGCAACGGCTCAAAAAGCTGGTGGTCAAAGCCTTCCAGCTGCGGCAACGGCAACTCGCAAAGCGCGATGAAATACTCTATTTCCACTCGTGTACGATAGCGTATTAGGGCATATTCAGAGAAATATCCTGCTAACTGTTCTGTCTTATTACGATAGCGGCCATCTATAGGCGAGATAGCGGTTAATGCATCTAAGTTCATGTCGTTTAAACGTCTTTGTATTGTATTCGATAATCAATATACCCTGTTCTGAATGAAAAACCGCAGGGAAAACCTGCGGTCTGGTGGGCGCTGAGGGATTCGAACCCCCGACCCTCTGCTTGTAAGGCAGATGCTCTAAACCAGCTGAGCTAAGCGCCCTCATCTCACATAAGCGGTGCAAAGGTACGACTTTTTTTGAATACCACCAAATAATTTGGGGAAAATTTTGAGGAGGAAGTTTGAGGAAGTTTGAGGAAGTTAGAAGAAGTCAGAAGAAGTCAGAGGACATTACCTCATCAGCAGAACCATTGTCTTCTAACTTCTTCTTACTTCCTCTAACTTCTAAGGCCGAAGGCCGATAACTTCCTCTTACTTCTCACAACCTCCCTTTTATCACAGCTTATACAAATCGCTGGCAGCGAGGAGGTCAACCTCCTTCTCTGCGAGGATGCGGTCACAGCTGTCAAGGTCGGTAGGACGGATGATGACCGTAGCAACGTCACCATTGGCGAAAGAGTACATATACTCGATGAAGACGCCATTGTCGGAGAGATGCTTCAGCACAACAGCCAGTGAGCCACTGGTATTGGGACACGTAAAGCCAATGACATCGGTGATCTTCACGGCAAAATGTGCATTCTTCAGCTCCTGATAGGCTTTGTCAGGGTCACTGACGATGCAACGCAAGATGCCGAAGTCGGAATTATCTGCAATAGACATGGCCGAGAGGTTGATGCCTGCAGCACCCAGCACTTCAGTAACCTCTGTGAGTCGGCCGGACTTGTTCTCAAGGAACACGGAGAGTTGTTTTGCTTTCATTGTTATAGAATTGATAGTTTTTATAGATGCTATAGTTATTATAGAGATTATAGAGATTATAGAGATTATAGAAATTATAGATACTATAGATTATGGTTAGGAGAATTTTCTGTTATCAATGACACGCTTGGCCTTGCCGGTAGAACGCTCGATGCCCTTTGGCTCGACGAGACGTACCTTGAAGCCCAGACCAATGACAGAACGCAGTTCGGCCTCGAGCTTCTTCTGCAGTCCGACCATCGTAGCCATGTCGTCGGTGAAATACTCGTCCTTGACCTCGACCTTGAGTTCGCTGGTATCGGTATTGTTGACACGATCGACGGTCAGCAGGAAATGAGGCTCGTATTCGGGCAGGGAGAGGATAACCGACTCGATCTGCGAGGGGAAGACATTGACGCCGCGGATGATGAGCATGTCGTCACAACGTCCGAGGATGCGGTCCATGCGTACCAGCGTACGTCCACACTGGCACTTTTCGTAATGGAGGGCAGTGAGGTCGTGGGTACGGTAGCGGAGCAGGGGCATGCCCTCCTTGGTAAGATGGGTGAAGGTCAGTTCGCCCAGCTGTCCCTCCGGCATCGGCTCGCCCGTTTCGGGGTTGAGAATCTCGGGGTAGAAATAGTCCTCATTAAGATGTGTGCCATGCTGGCACTCGCACTCAAAGCCCACGCCAGGACCGGCAATCTCGGAGAGACCGTAGATGTCGTACGCCTTGATGCCAAGAGTGCTTTCCAGTTTCTGGCGCATCTCCTCGGTCCAAGGCTCAGCACCGAAGGCACCAACGCGGAGACGGAACTCATCGCGGGCATATTCACACTCCTGTAGCGCCTCGCCCAGAAAGAGTCCGTAGCTGGGTGTACAGCAGAGGACGGTAGAACCGAAGTCGTGCATGAGGGTAATCTGCTTCTGGGTATTACCCGAAGAGATGGGGATGACGGACGCACCAATGTTCGTGGCACCATCGTGGGCACCCAGACCACCCGTGAACAGACCGTAGCCATAAGCCACCTGGAAGATATCGTCCTTCGTAGCACCATAGGCAGTAAAGGCACGTGAAATGGCCTCCGTCCACATGGCGAGGTCCTTGCGAGTATAGAGAACGACAACCGGTTTTCCCGTCGTGCCGCTGGAGGCATGGATACGCACAATCTGGCTCATGGGCACCGCAGCCAGTCCGAAAGGATAGTTGTCACGCAGGTCTAACTTGTTGGTAAACGGGAGTTTCACGATGTCGTCAATACTTTTCACATCGCCTGGCTCCAAGCCCATCTCCTGAAATTTCTTGCGGTAAAAGGGAGTATTATGATAGACATACTCCACGGTCTTTACCAGTCGTTTGCTCTGGATCTCGCGCAACTGTTCGCGGTCCATACATTCCATTGTCTCGTTCCAAATCATTGTTTTTGTCAGTGTTGGTTTGTATTGATGGCACAAAGGTAAGAAAAAATAGGAAAACAACCAAGCATTCCCCTGATTTTCTTTTTCGGTCCCGCCGTGGGACCGTTTTAGTCCCTCCGTGGGACCGTTTTAGTCCCTCCGTGGGACTGTTTCGGTCCCACGGAGGGACCGAATAAGGAAAAAGGAAAAAGCCGCGACAAAATCGCGGCTTTCTAAACGGTGTGGGCGCTGAGGGATTCGAACCCCCGACCCTCTGCTTGTAAGGCAGATGCTCTAAACCAGCTGAGCTAAGCGCCCTTACTTTTCGTAAGCGGGTGCAAAGGTACGGCTTTTTCTTGAAACCGCCAAATTTTTTTGGAAGTTTTTTGCTGCGGCAAAGCCGCAGCCTACAGAACCTTAGGGAAAGGAGGGAGGAAAGAGCCCAGAACGGAGCGATAACGGAGCGATAACGGAGCGGGAACGGAGCGATAACGGAGCGGGAACGGAGGGAGCCAGAAGGAACAACTGGCGCTACTCGGGGGTGACGGGTAGCGTCATGTTGTTGTCGGTGGCAGGGGGAATCTGATGCTGATTCTCCTGTTGCTGCTGTTCCAACTGTTGTTGCTGCTGTTCCAACTGCTGGCGGAGTTCGTCGTTTTCAGCGTATGCATCGGAGAGCTGGGCATTGAGGGCATCAATCTCCGACTGCGAGAGCGCGTTGATGGCCTCCTGATCGGGGGTGTTCTTCCACGTTCCCTTGCCGATGCTGTAGGTCAGTCCGAGCTCCAAATTGAGGGCACGCTGCTTAGAGGATAATTGGTACGAGCCGTAGGACGCATCAAGGTTAACAGCCAGTTTGCGACTGATACGCAGGCGGTTCCATAGTCCAACGGTATAGCCGAAGGCCATGCGGTCTTCTGCTTCATGTCGGCGCCAGCCTGCCCCGACATAAGGAATGAGGTTCCAGACGCGATTGGCACGGTAGCCCATAAACATGTTGGTGAGGTTGAACAGCACGTGCTCCGTGATGGCATTGTTGTGGGAGAAGGTGAAGCGGGTGCGTAGGCCTATGCCTGGCGTAAACCACTTACCGATGGCGACTGAGAAAGCCACGTGGTTGTCGTAATTGACGTTAGCGCCAGCTCCTGCCTGTAGGAACCAGTTGCTGAAGAACGGGTTGGTTGACACGCTGTGGCGCTCTGTGGGAACGGCCTCCAGGTTGCCGTCTTGTGCTGTGGCCGTCAGGGAGAGCGAGGCCAGGAGCAGGGGGAAAAGTAACTTCTTCATCATTCTTTTAAATTAAGGGCTGCGATGAAAACGCAGCATACGGAGAACTATTGGGCTGCGATGAAAACGCAGCGTACGGAGAACTATGGGGCTGCGATGGAAACGCAGCGTACGGAGAACTGCAGGGGCTACGATGGAAACGCAGCATACGGAGAACTTTAGGGGAGGAGACGCTCGATGTCACGCTGTGGCAGAATGTTGAGGATGGTCTTCCCGTCGGGCGTGTAGTTGACGTTCGAACAGGCGAAGAGCTGGTTGACCAGCGACTCCATCTCCTCGTTGGAGAGCAGCTGTCCATAGGGGATAGCCGCAGCTCGTGCCATGGTCAGCGCCAGCGAATGACTGATTTCGTCAGCAGCTCCAGCCGTCTGTTCAGCAGCATCGCTGACGATACCCTCCAGAAGGGATACGACATTGATGCCCTCCAACCCGGCAGGAATGCCATTGACAGCATAGGACTGCTGTCCCAACGGTGAGAGGTCGAACCCAATGGTTGCCAGTTCCGGCATCAGTCTGTCAAGCAGCAGCGTGTCGGAAGCCGTCAGTTGCACCACTTCGGGAAACAGTACCCGCTGGGACTTGCCAGAGCGGGTGCGGAGCTGTTCACGATAGCGCTCATAGAGAATTCGTACATCCGCCCGATACTGGTCGATGACCATAAGTCCGGACTTCACTGCCGTCATGATATAGGTAGCCTTGTACTGATAGTGGGTGGAAGCCCCCACCAGGGCATTACCCGGGGCACTTCCCCACCCCTCCTCCATGGGTGAGGGAGTATCGAACAGCGAGGGCTGCTCAAGGTCCTGATGTTCCCTGTTCTCCAGGCCTGCATATAGTTGTTCCCAGTCAGCAGGCACCGCTGCCGGACGCTCGCTGTGCTGTTTGAACGGGTTATAGGAAGGGTTATAGGAGGGTGCCGGCGGCGTCACGCTGCGTGAGGGGTCGAAGGCCGGTATGTCCGGTCGTCCCTCGGTATCGAAGTCGATGGCAGGCACCTCACAGAAGCGTCCCAACGCGTCGCGCACAGCGGCAGAGAGAATTTGCCAGATGGACTGTTCGTTCTCGAACTTGATTTCCGTCTTTGTCGGGTGTATATTCACGTCGATGTTGGCAGGATCGACCTCGAAATAGATGAAATACGGCACCTGCATTCCTGCTGGCACGAGACGGTCGTAGGCATTCAAGACCGCCTTGTGGAAATAGGCATGTTTCATGAAGCGCCCATTGACGAAGAAATAGTCGTGCGTACCCTTCTTCCGGGCAGACTCCGGTTTACCGACGAATCCGCTGATGCGGCACATGGCCGTCTCGACTTCGACCGCCAGAAGGTCCTGGCAGAACCGTCGTCCAAAGACGTCGCCGATACGCTGGCGGAGACTGCCGGCCTTGAGGTTCAGCAGTTCGGATGCGTTGCTATGCAGGGTAAAATGGATATCGGGATAGACGAGTGCAATCCGTTCGAATGCCGTCATGATATTGTTCAGTTCCGTGGCGTTCGTCTTGAGAAACTTCCGTCGTGCAGGGACGTTGAAGAAAAGGTTTTCCACGTTGAAGTTGCTTCCGACGGGACAAGACACGGGTTCCTGTCCTACCACCCGTGAGCCGGAAATGGTCAGCAAGGTACCCACCTCGCTGTCGGCCATGCGCGTACGCAGTTCCACTTGTGCCACGGCAGCAATAGAGGCCAGGGCCTCACCCCGGAATCCCATGGTATGCAGGGCAAAGAGGTCGTCGGCCTTGCGGATTTTAGAGGTGGCGTGACGTTCGAAGGCCAGTCGTGCATCAGTCTCCGACATGCCCCGGCCGTTATCAATGACCTGTATGGACGTGCGTCCGGCATCGACCACCAGCACGTTGACTATCGTAGCCCCGGCGTCAATAGCATTTTCGACCAGTTCCTTGATGACGGAAGCCGGCCGCTGGATGACTTCCCCTGCTGCTATCTGGTTAGCCACCGAGTCGGGAAGCAACTGGATGATATCACTCATTGGGCAGAGGCGTAGGTTTCTTTAGTGTCTGCTTGGGAGCCTGGCGCCGTTCTTCAGGAATGATTACCTGATCCTTCTTCTTGCCGCGCCAGATGAAGATATCGTCCTTGTTGAGCGGACGAATATAGTCGAACCAGGCAAAATTGCTCAAGTGTCTCCTTTCAGGCGGAATCTGCGTCATGGGATACATCACGCCCACAGGTTTCTCCACCCATATACGCTTCATCTTCTTGTTCTCGAAATACATCTTCATCAATGGCGATTCAGTATAGTCCTGTGCGATAAAGGTGCTGTCGGCATCGTCAATAACATGGTAGATGGCAAGGGCATTGTTGATGGCGTGTGCCTCCTGTATGGCTCCGTCGCGGAAGTATGCAATCATCTCCTTTGAGGTCAGCTGGTTGAAATGTACCGAATCGAACATCTGTTCCACGGACAGCGCCTGATTGATGACATGGGCACGTTCGAGGGTAGAATCCTTGATGTAGGCACGAATTTCCTCGCCCAGCAGCTGCTGGTTGGCATTCCACACGATGGGGTCGTTATACATCATCATGACCGAATCCTTCTGATTATATACCAGAGAGTCGCAGACAGCCTGCACATCGACCCTGTACGCGCGAACCTTATTATATGCATACATGATACGATAGACAGAGTCGGTATTGATGTTGTAGGTAAAGATCTTGAACGTGTCAGCATGCATGAACAGCGTGTCACGCTGTGAATAGTCAATGGCTATGGCATTCTTCGTTGCCATGGCATAGCCTGTCGCCTCGTTGTACTCCAGGAAGTCACCCTTCAGCATACTCTTGTTCTGGGTATCATTGAAGATGACATCGTTATAGGCATAGCTGGAGCCGCTGGTACTGTTATAATAGACACTGTCGCCCACCAGCGTGCGCCCCTTGTCCTCGATGACCGAACGCCCGTAGAGTTCCGAGTGGTCGGTCTTCGTGTTATAGTAGCCATTCTCCGAATAGATGTTGCTACCGCCAGAGACGATTTTGGAAGGACCGACGATGTGCGCCACCGAAGTCTGCGTATTATAATACATGGAGTCAGTCGTCAAATAAAAGTCGTTGTCCTTGAGCTCCACGTCGTAGGCGAAGAAAGCCATCTTCGTATCGGTGTGATACTCCCCCCAGTCGGAGGTCAGCACACTGCCGTTGTCAACCAGTTTTCCTCCCTCGAAGAAATAGCCCAGGTTATACATGCGGTCATAGTCAAGACTATCAGTATAAAGTGTGGATTTACGATGTTTCAGTACAACGTTATAGCGTGCACGTGCCAACTGGTCGTTGCCGTCGTAGTAAGCATAATCACTGAACAACGAGAGCGTATCACCCTGGTACATCTTCACATGACCGAAAGCCTCGAAGGAGTTCGCGGACTCATAGAAGTTGGCACTGTCACAGAAGAGGCGTGCCCCCATGTGGTCGAAATGTACCTTACCCTTCAGCACCTGCGCATCGTTGTTTTGCCACCGGTCGTAGTGCAACTCGTCGGCATGTACCAGATAGATACGCTTGTCGGTAGGTCTTGGTTTCGCTTTGCGTACAGCAGTCTTCTTCTTGGCCTTCTTCTTAGGCACAGGAGGCATAGACTCCACCACACAAAGTCCACAGAGGCAGAGCACGAGGAACAACAAAACGCGCTGTCCTCCAAACAACCGATGTGCAACGTTGCGAATGGTCATTTAATCCAGCCTTGATGTTCGAACTGACAGTCGCGATAGCGGTCGTTCACGCGAACATATATCGTTTTTATTTTCTTCTCAATCCACTCACTGATGCGGTCCTCCTTGCGCTTGTTGAGTACCACGTCCTTCATGACCTGGAAGTCCTCGGTAATGGTTGCCTTATGTCCCTCGACACGGCTTTTGAGTTTGACAATGGCACAAACCGTCTTTCCGGTCGATTTACTAATATACTGGAAGGAACGGGAGATGCCGCCCACCTGCAGCGTATCCACGATACGTGCAATTTCGGACGGAAGGTCCTGCATGCGGAACTTCGAAGTGCGACGCATGTCCTCGGTGGTATTCGCCATCAGGCCATGGTTGTTTCGCGTGTCCTTATCGTCAGACAGCACAGAGACAGCATCATCAAACGAGAATTTCTCACTTCGGATGTCGTTGGCAATGGAGTCAAGCCGTTCGATGGCGCGGCTGATAGCCTCATCTGAAATCTGCGGTTTGCGCAGGATATGACGCACATTGACCTTGTCACCACGCTTGTCAATGAGCTGAATGATATGGAAGCCATACTCCGACTCTACAATCTTGGACACCTTCCTAGGGTCGGTCAAGTTAAAGGCAACGGCAGCGAAGGCAGGGTCCAGCGTTCCACGGCCGACAAATCCCAGTTCACCGCCATAACGTGCCGACCCAGGGTCTTCCGAATACATACGTGCAAGAGTCTGGAAAGTCGTTTCGCCTTTGTTCACGCGGTCTGTATATTCACGCAGCTCGTCTTTGATGCGGTTGATTTCCTCCTGGTCAATCTTCGGCGATTGCGTCAGTATCTGCACCTCGACAACCGTCGGTACAAAAGGAACGCTGTCAGGTGAGATATTGCTGAAAAAGCGGCGCACCTCAGCAGGAGACACCGTAATGTCCTCCACCAGTTTTTCGCGCATACGCTGAATCATCATCTGCTTACGCAGTTCGGTACGCATATCTGCCCGTATCTGGCTAATGCTCTGGCCACGATATTCCTCCAGTTTCTCGCGAGAGCCTGCCTGGGTGATGAAGTACTCCAGGCGCTGCTCTACACTGGAAGCCACGTCGGACTCCGTCACCTCAATACTATCGATGGCAGCCTGATGGAGAAACAGTTTCTCTATAGCAATACGCTCGGGGATGGCGCAGTCAGGGTCACCCTTCCAGCGCACGCCCTCCATCTCTGCCTGGAGGCGCAGGCCCTCCACTTCCGACTTCAAGATAGGCTCATCACCCACTACCCATATCACTTCGTCAATCACATTGCGAAGCGTCGGGTCATCATCGTCAATACCCGGTACGTGAGCCGTCAGTCCGACAAACGGCAAAAGGGCCAGCAGACCCAGTCCTATGATTTTTGACTTTTTCATTCTATCGTCTTCAATACACGTTTATCTATTCTTACCTTATATTGGTGTCGCAAGTCAACCACCCACTCCTGTTCACGCAACTGCAAATAGTCAGCCAACACCAAGTCACGGTACAGAGGGTAGTCGCGCTTCTTCAGTTTCTTCCCATAGCGTTTCCTGTTCTTCTTGAAGTAACGCTGGAGTTTCTTCTCCTCCGGGGCATCCTGCTCATAGACCGTTTCCTGTGTGATGCGGCTGACCAGCAACCCCTCATGATACTCGCGGAGCAACTGCTCATTGCCTGCAGGAACAGCCTTCAACTGTTGGGGGGCCGCTGTGGAAAGGAACCACTGGCGTACCACGTTGCTCGTGGCAGGCTGACGGTCGAGAACCTTGACGACGTGCCATCCTGACACGGTCAGGAACGGACGGCTCATCTCACCTGCCCGCAAGGCGTATGCCTCACGTTCCACAGGTTCCAACAGTTGGGAGGGTCCCACCCACCCCATGACGCCACACGCAGTAGCCCCTTCGGAAGAGAGCCGCTGAGCCAGAGTCACAAAGTCAGCACCATTGGATAAGTCCCGATAGTAAGCATCGATGCGTTGGCGCACCTTTTCCACCTCAGCATTTGAAGCACGGGTATCGACCTTGAGCAATATCTGTGCCAGATATATCATGTCCGCATTTCCAGCAGCCTGACAAGCCTGACGGTAACAAGCCTCACGGTCCTGTACGTTAACCGACTGGGCAGCAAGAACCTGCTGTTGTCCTGCTGATGCCGGCAATTCATAACCGGCATCCAAGGCGGCGGCCAGCTTCAGTTTATAATCAACAAAACGGTCGAGATAGTCCTCGGGGCTGATTCGTTCGGCATCACCATTCCCCGTATTATGCTGATAGCTATAGACGAACTCTGAACGTGAAACGGGCATGCCATTCACGGTCAGAAGGACAGGGTCCTGCGCTGCTACGCTGCTAAACGATAATGGACAAATGACAAAGAATAAAAATCTGATCCAAGAACTACTTTTACTGACCATTCGTCTTTATTACATTTATATACTATATAACAACAGGCTTCGACCCGCCCATCAATTGTTCGGTCTTGAATAGTTGGGAGCCTCACTGGTAATGGAGATATCGTGCGGATGGCTCTCCATGACGCCGGCATTGGTGATGCGCGTGAACTTGGCATTGTGCAGGTGCTCGATGTCGGCAGCGCCACAATAGCCCATACCAGAGCGCAGGCCACCAGTAAGCTGGTAGATGACTTCCTGCACGGTTCCCTTGTAAGGCACGCGACCAGCAATGCCCTCTGGAACGAGTTTCTTCACCTCCTTCGTGTCCGACTGGAAATAGCGGTCTTTCGAACCGTTCTCCATGGCCTCCAACGAGCCCATTCCACGATAAGACTTGAACTTACGGCCATTGAAGATGATGGTCTCGCCCGGACTTTCCTCGGTACCTGCGACCAAAGAACCAATCATCACGCTGGAACCGCCAGCAGCAAGAGCCTTCACGATATCGCCGGAGTAGCGCAAGCCACCATCGGCGATGAGGGGAATGCCCGTACCCTTCAGGGCTGTGAACACGTCATAGACAGCACTGAGCTGAGGCACACCGACACCCGCTACGATACGCGTTGTACATATAGAACCTGGTCCAATGCCAACCTTTACGGCATCAGCACCGTTGTCTGCCAGCATCTTTGCCGCCTCACCCGTAGCAACATTGCCCACAACAATATCCACGTTGGGGAACGATGCCTTGGCTTCGCAGAGTTTGTCAATGACACCTTTGGAGTGGCCATGTGCCGTATCAATGACGATAGCATCGGCACCGGCACTGACCAGCGCCTGCATACGGTCGAGGGTGTCAACCGTTACGCCAACGCCGGCAGCCACGCGCAGACGACCTTTATCGTCCTTGCAGGCCATGGGCTTATCCTTTGCCTTCGTAATATCCTTATAGGTAATCAGACCCACCAGACGGTTATCCTTATCGACTACGGGCAGTTTCTCTATCTTATTCTCTTGCAGGATTTGCGCAGCAGCCACCAAGTCGGTCTGCTGATGCGTCGTCACCAGATTGTCCTTTGACATAATCTCGTCAACAGGACGGTCCAGGCGACGCTCAAAGCGCAGGTCACGGTTGGTGACAATACCTACCAGGCGCTTATCGTCATCGACTACGGGGATGCCACCGATGTGGTATTCCGCCATGATGTCAAGTGCCTGGGCCACCGTAGAGCCACGCGGAATGGTAATAGGGTCGTAAATCATACCATTCTCGGCACGCTTCACGATAGCCACCTCACGGGCTTGGTTCTCGATAGACATATTCTTGTGAATGACACCGATGCCACCTTCACGGGCAATGGCAATAGCCATCTGGCTCTCGGTGACGGTATCCATGGCAGCCGTCACGAAAGGAATGTTCAGCTCGATGTGACGAGAGAAACGCGTTTTCAACTCTACCGTCTTGGGCAGTACCTCCGAATAAGCGGGAATCAACAGGACGTCGTCAAATGTAAGGCCGTCCATTACAATTTTGTCTGCAATAAATGATGACATAAAAACTCCTTAAATTTTTTTATTGCGTGCAAAGATACGCATTTTTAGTGAAAAGTGAAGAGTGAAGAGTGAAGAATTGCTACTGCCTTGGTAATTTTTAACGTTTTGCGATTCTTCACTCTTCACTTTTCACTTTTCGCATCCTTTAGTTTGCCATATCCGAAATAAACTTTATGCGGATGAGGCGTATCTCATCTTCGCTGTAGTCCTCGCCAAGTTCGTCGATGGCAGCTTCCAGACTGTCGGTATCACTCTCGGCAAAGTAGTCATAGATGTCGTCGATATGGTCTTCGTCCATCACTTCCTCCAGGAAATAGTCGATATTCAGCTTCGTTCCGCTATAGACAATAGCCTCCACCTCGTCGAGCAAGGTTTCAAATTCTATGCCTTGGGCATTGGCAATATCGTCGAGTGCTATCTGACGGTCGATGGCCTGGATAATCTTGACCTTCAGCATAGACTTCTTGGCAACGGTACGGATACGGAGGTCAGCCTGTCGGGTGATGTCGTTCTCGTCGCAGTAACGCTTGATCAGCTCCACAAACTCCTTGGCATATGGCTGTTTCACCTTTCCTTCTCCTACTCCCTGGATATTCTTCAGTTCCTCGATGCTTACAGGATAGTCGGTGGCCATCTGGTCGATGGATACGTCCTGGAAGATGACGTATGGCGGACGCTCCAACTGCTTGCTCCACTTCTTACGGAGGTCACGGAGCATGGAGCTGAGCACGGGGTCAAGGGCGCTGATGCCACCCTCCTGATCCATCGGCGTATAGTCGTCCTCATTGAACTCCACATCCTTGACAATCATAAAGGAGCTTGGCGACTTCAAGAACTTCTTTCCTGCCGAAGTAATCTTCAGCAGACCATAGTTCTCGACCTCTTTCTTAATATAGCCGGCAATAATGGCCTGCCGGATGACGGGATTCCATATCTTGTCGTCTTCATCTTCACCGATTCCGAACAGTTCATGCTCATGGTGCTTGTGAGCCACCACCTCGTCGGTCTCACGCCCCATGATGAAATCAATGATATAGTCTGAACGGAAGTTCTCCTTCAGGGCAATCACGACGCGCAGCACCATCACCAACTGGTTCATGCCCTCAATCTTTGACTTAGGATGCAGACAGTTGTCGCAGTTGCCGCAATTATCTTTTTCATACAGCTCGCCGAAGTAGTGCAGCAGCATCTTACGGCGACATACCGACGTCTCCGCATAAGCAGCCGTCTCCTGTAGCAATTGTCTGCCGATGTCCTGCTCAGCAACAGGCTTACCCTCCATGAACTTATCCAGTTTCTGCAAATCCTTGTAAGAGTAGAAAGCCACGCAGAGTCCCTCACCGCCATCGCGACCGGCGCGTCCAGTCTCCTGGTAATACCCTTCGAGCGACTTAGGAATGTCATAGTGGATGACAAAGCGTACATCAGGTTTGTCGATACCCATGCCAAAGGCAATGGTAGCCACGATGACGTCAATCTTCTCCATCAGGAAGTCGTCCTGTGTCTGCGAGCGGGTAGCAGAGTCAAGACCGGCATGGTATGCCTGCGCCTTGATGTCGTTAGCCCTAAGGATGGCAGCCAGTTCCTCCACCTTCTTGCGGGAGAGACAATAGATGATGCCGCTCTTGCCTGGATGTTGCTTGATAAACTTGATGATGTCCTTATCCACGTCTTTCGTCTTCGGGCGCACCTCATAATAGAGGTTCGGACGGTTGAAGGAGCTCTTGAACTCGTCAGCCTCCGAGATGCCCAGACTCTTCTTGATGTCGGTGCGCACCTTGTCAGTTGCCGTTGCCGTCAGCGCAATGACCGGTGCATTGCCTATCTCATTAATGATGGGGCGGATGCGGCGGTACTCAGGGCGGAAGTCATGTCCCCACTCCGAGATACAATGCGCCTCGTCGATGGCATAGAACGAGATTTTCACGGTCTTCAGGAAATCCACATTCTCTTCCTTTGTCAGCGATTCAGGTGCCACATACAGCAGTTTCGTGATGCCCGCCAAGATATCCGACTTCACCTGGTCAATAGCCGACTTGTTCAGCGAAGAGTTCAGGTAGTGTGCCGTGCCTGGAACCTCACTCAGATGGGAAATGACATCCACCTGATTCTTCATCAGTGCTATCAGGGGTGATATCACGATGGCCGTGCCGTCCATGAGCAAGGACGGCAACTGGTAGCAAAGCGACTTTCCGCCACCTGTCGGCATCAGGACGAAGGTATCTTTTCCTGCTAACACATTACGGATAATAGCTTCCTGATCGCCTTTAAACTTGTCAAAGCCAAAATACTTCTTCAAGGCTTCTATGAGGTTCACTTCTTTCATAATTCAATCTTAGATTTTTAGTTCATTTGGCTCATACGTGACTTGTCCAGCTGTTGCTGCGCATACGCTGCCGTCACCTCAAACTGTTTGATTCGACGGGAGGGTACTTCAAACATGGCATCCATCATGATGCTCTCCACAATGGAACGCAATCCGCGGGCACCAAGCTTATACTCTACAGCTTTGTCAACAATCAGTTCCAGCGCCTCCTTCGTGAATGTCAGTTTGATGCCATCCATCTCAAAGAGTTTCTCATACTGTTTGACAATACTGTTCTTCGGCTCCGTAAGGATTTTCTCCAATGCACTCCGGTCAAGGGGATTCAAATACGTAAGCACCGGCAGACGACCGATAATCTCGGGAATCAGTCCGAACGACTTGAGATCCTGGGGCACGATATACTTCATCAGGTCGTCCTTGTCTATCTTTGCAACGTTCTGCACAGAGTTATAGCCCACGACATGGGTATTCATGCGCTGGGCTATTTTCCGCTCAATGCCATCGAATGCACCACCACAGATAAACAGGATGTTATGCGTATCGACGTGGATATAATCCTGGTCAGGGTGCTTTCTGCCACCCTTAGGAGGAACATTGACCATGGTGCCTTCCAGCAGTTTCAGCAGTCCCTGCTGCACACCCTCTCCGCTGACATCACGGGTGATGGAGGGATTGTCTGCCTTACGGGCTATCTTGTCTATCTCATCAATGAACACGATACCGCGCTGTGCAGCTTCCAAGTCGTAGTCGGCCACCTGCAACAGACGCGACAGGATGCTCTCCACATCCTCGCCTACATATCCTGCCTCAGTGAACACCGTAGCATCGACAATCGTGAACGGCACATCCAGCAGTTTGGCGATGGTACGTGCCAAGAGCGTCTTTCCCGTACCTGTGGAACCCACCATAATGATGTTGCTCTTCTCTATCTCCACCCCGTCAGCATCTACCGGTTGCTGCAAGCGTTTGTAGTGGTTATAGACCGCTACCGAGAGGAAGCGCTTTGCTTCGTCCTGCCCAATGACATACTGGTCAAGATACGCCTTGATTTCTTTGGGTTTAGGTACCTTGTTCAACTTGAAGGCACCTTTCTTGGCAGATTTGCCGGCAGGTGACAAGTTCTGCTGCTGCACAATCTCATAGGCCTGCATGGCACATTGCTCACAGATATAGCCATTGAGACCTGTAATAAGCAGTCTTACATCCCGCTCGCTGCGGCCGCAAAAATTACATTGTTTCTTCATCGGCCGTCATTACTTTCTTACCAAGACCTGATCGATCATACCGTATGCCTTGGCTTCCTCGGCATTCATCCAGTAGTTACGGTCGGAATCTGCATAAACTTTGTCGTATGGTGTGTGAGAGTGGTTGGCAATGATGGTATAGAGCTCTTTCTTAAACTTCAGAATCTCCTTGGCCTCAATCTCAATGTCGCTGGCCTGTCCCTGTACGCCACCGAGCGGCTGGTGTATCATCACACGGCTATGCGTCAGCGCCGAGCGCTTGCCTTCCTGACCAGCCACAAGCAGTACGGCAGCCATCGATGCTGCCATGCCCGTACAGATGGTGGCCACGTCGCTGGAGATAAACTGCATCGTGTCGTAGATGCCAAGTCCTGCCGTCACGCTGCCGCCAGGGCTATTGATATAGATTGAGATATCCTTGCCGCTATCTACCGAGTCAAGGTACAGGAGCTGTGCCTGCAGGGTGTTGGCCGTGTAGTCGTCAATCTCTGTTCCGAGGAAAATGATACGGTCCATCATCAGACGTGAGAACACATCCATCTGCGTCACATTCAGCTGACGCTCTTCAAGGATATAAGGGTTCAAGTACTGTGCCTGTGACTTGATGACGTCGTCAAGCACCATGCTGTTCATTCCTAAATGCCTGGTAGCATATTTTTTAAAGTCGTTCATCATACGTTTATTTTCTCTTTTGTTTCAGCAATAAAAAAAGCAGGTCATCGACCTTTCATTAAATTTGTTGCACAAAATTAATAAAAAAAGTCGATAACCTGCAAAAGTTGGGGTTATTTTTTCGTAAAATATATTATTTTTCCTGCATCATCTTGTTAAACTCCTCCAAAGAGACGGTCTTTTCGTTCAGTTTGACCACCTTCTTCAGGGCATCGATGAGCTTTACATCGACTGCACGATCCACGAGTCCGTCAATATTCTCACGCTTCTTCAGCATGTCATTTGCGTAATTCTCCAGATACTCATCGGGAACATTGGTCATACCATACTGTGCGAACTGTGCGCGGGCAGCCTCCTTGGCAATATTCTTCAAGTCGGCATCCTCTACCTTAATTCCCTGAGCAGCCACGAGCTGTTCCTTTATCAGGTGCCACTGCAATTCAACGATGCTCTGCTCGTAGTTCTTCTCCACGAAGTCAGCACCCTTGTCCTTGTTGTTGTTCAGCATGATACGCTTCAACAGGGCATCGGGGAACGTCAGTTTGCCCACTTTCTTCTCCAGATATGCACGGACATCCAACAGGAACTTGTAGTCAGCATTCTCGGTCATCTGGGGTTTCAGCGAATCTGCAATCTTCTGACGGAACTCCTTCTCGTCCTTCACAGCACCCTCACCGAACACCTGGTCAAAGAGTTTCTGGTCAACAGCGGCAGGAACAAAACGTGAAATTTCCGTAATCTGATAGCTGAAGTCAGCTGTCAGGTCAGCCACCTCTTCCTTCTTCACCTTCAGCAGGGCAGCTACCTCGCTGTCATTATCGGGATAAGCCTTCTTGGGGTTGAAGGTAATGATGTCGCCAAGCTTACATCCGTCGAAGAGTTTCTTCTGATCGTCCACTTTAATATATTCAGGCATCATGACAGCAGAGTCAACGGTGATACCACCTTCCTTCGTGTTGCCTTTCTCGTCAAGCTCACGCAGGTCGCCCTTCAGCATGTCACGGCTCTGGTAGGTCTCAGCCTTCTCATACTGGCCGCCACGCGACTGGTACATCTGCACCTGCTGGTCGATGAGCTTGTCATCTACCTCAATATTATAGTAGTCAATTTTGTCCTTAGCTGTCAGCTCTGCTTTAAACTCAGGAGCCACGGCAATGTCGAACTTGAACTCAAACGGGCCGTCGCTTTCGAAGTCCAACGGCTGCTGGCTCTCACTGGGAAGGGGCTCACCCAACATCTGTATCTTGTTCTCACGAACGTACTCATAGAGTTTCTCACCCAGCAGACGGTTAACCTCGTCCACCTTCACAGACATGCCATACTGGCGCTTGATCATGCCCATAGGAGCCATGCCGGGACGGAATCCGGGAACCTGGGCACGCTTACGATAATCTTTCAGGGCCTTCTCGACCTTCTCTTCATAGTCTGACTTCTCAATGGTCAGTGTCATCAGGCCATTTACCTTGTCAGCATTTTCAAACTGAATGTTCATCTTCTTTATTTACTATTTACTTATTTTCGACTTTCGATTTTATGCTTTTTCCAAATGGAGGTGCAAAGGTACGTAATATTTATGAATAATGAATGACGAATTATGAATTATTAACGTCTTCCTCTGCTTCTTTCTGTCTGCGCTCCTCATCCATCTTCTGGAAGTCCTTCTGGCGGAGCACAAACGAGTTAGTCAGGTATTTCTCGCGTACTATCTCATTGGCGGCCAGTTCTTCCGGTGATCCATGGAACAGGATGCGGCCTTCGAACAGCAGATAGGCACGATCTGTGATGCAGAGCGTATCCTCTACGTTGTGATCGGTAATCAGAATGCCGATGTTGCGGTACTTCAGGCGCCATACAATCTGCTGGATGTCCTCCACGGCAATGGGGTCAACGCCAGCAAACGGTTCGTCGAGCATGATGAATTTCGGTTCAATGGCCAGACAGCGGGCAATCTCCGTACGGCGGCGCTCACCACCCGACAGCTGGTCGCCCTTGTTTTTGCGCACCTTACCCAGGCGGAACTCCTTGATGAGGCTTTCCAGTTTCTCCAGCTGGTAGTCACGGGGTTTGCCTGTCATCTCCAGTACACTGAGGATGTTATCTTCCACCGACATTTTCCGGAACACCGAGGCCTCCTGTGCCAGATAGCCGATGCCCGCACGGGCACGCTTATACACAGGATATTGTGTAACGTCAAGGTCGTTGAGATAGATGTGTCCTGCATTGGGCACGATGAGACCTGTCGTCATATAGAACGACGTGGTCTTTCCGGCACCGTTGGGTCCCAAGAGTCCCACGATTTCACCCTGCTTTACGTTGATGCTCACGTCGTTTACAACGGTACGCTTACCATACCGTTTCACAAGCCCCTCCGCACGCAGCACCATCTGGTCGTCGCTCCACTCCTGCCGTTCCGTGACGGTCGTTATCTGTTGTTCGTCCATATCGTTTCCTTGTTTCAGCATGCAAAGGTAAACAAAAAAAAGAAATTCGCGAATAATCGGATTACTTTTTAACAAAACGAAAGCCAGCACTACCTTTGAGACAGCAGCTCTTAGGTAGGCTGCACCTCGGAAATGAAAATAAATCGAAATTTATTTTGCATTCCGCTCGGTTTGCACTACCTTTGAGACAGCTGCTCTTAGGCAGGCTGCACCTCGGAAATGAAAATAAATCGAAATTTATTTTGCATTCCGCTCGGTTTGCACTACCTTTGTCCCCTGAAAAGAATTATTGGTATGATTATTTCTAAATGGCTTAACTCTTTCGGACGCTACCTGATGCTGATGGGACGTACCTTCACCAGGCCCGAGCGACTGAGAATGTTCGCGAAAGAGTACATCAAGGAGATGGCCCAATTAGGTGTCAACTCCATTGGCATTGTATTGCTCATATCTTTCTTTATCGGAGCTGTTATCTGCATCCAGATGAAACTGAACATCCAGAGTCCGTGGATGCCCCGTTGGGTGACGGGCTATACAACGCGTGAAATCATGCTGCTGGAATTCTCGTCGAGTATCATGTGTCTGATATTGGCGGGCAAGGTAGGTTCGAACATCGCATCAGAGCTAGGCACCATGCGCGTCACCCAGCAGATTGACGCCTTGGACATCATGGGCATCAACTCCGCCAACTACCTGATTCTACCGAAAATCATGGGTATGATGACCATTATGCCGTTCCTGGTCATCTTTTCCTCAGCCACAGGCATCCTTGGTGCCTACGCCACAGCCTATGTAGGCCATATCCTGCCGCCTGAGGACCTGACGTTAGGCCTACAGCATTCCTTTGTCCCGTGGTTTGTATGGATGAGTATCATCAAGAGCACCTTCTTTGCCTTTATCATATCGAGCGTGCCCAGTTTTTTCGGCTATACGGTGGAAGGCGGTTCCGTCAATGTGGGCAAGGCCTCGACAGACGCTGTTGTCACGTCAAGCGTACTGATACTGTTTTCTGACGTCTTCCTAACAAAGCTATTGTCATGATTGAAGTCAAGAACCTATATAAGAGTTTCGACAACCTCGAGGTACTGAAGGACATCAGTACCACGTTCGAGAACGGAAAGACCAACCTCATCATCGGCCGAAGCGGAAGCGGAAAAACCGTGCTGATGAAGAACCTGGTGGGGCTGCTTACACCGACCAGTGGCCAGGTGCTCTACGACGGACGCGACTTTGTGGCCATGACCAAGAGGGAGAAGGTGCTGATGCGCCGTGAGATGGGTATGATTTTCCAGAGTGCAGCACTCTTCGACTCCATGACGGTGCTCGAAAATGTCATGTTCCCCCTCGACATGTTTGCACCGATGACCCTTCGCGACCGTATCAAACGCGCCAAGGAGTGCCTGGATCGCGTCAATCTGCTGAATGCCGAGGAGAAATATCCCGGCGAAATCAGCGGTGGTATGCAGAAGCGCGTAGCCATTGCCCGCGCCATCGCCATGAACCCCCAATACCTGTTCTGCGACGAGCCCAACTCCGGCCTTGACCCCAAGACAAGTCTTGTCATTGACGAACTGTTGCATTCCATCACACAGGAATACAACATCACCACCATTATTAATACGCACGACATGAACTCCGTCATGGGTATTGGCGAGAACATCATCTTCATTCACGAAGGACGGAAGGAATGGCAGGGAGTGGCCGGTGACATCATGCACTCCACCAACCAGTTGCTGACAGACTTCATCTTTGCCAGCGACCTGCTGAAGAACATGCGCAACATCGTCCTGAAACACGAGAAGCAGGAGTGATTCAAACGGAGCCACTCCAATTTTCTTTTTGTTCCCCTATCGCATCCAGAACGATCCGTTCTTCTCTACCATAGGGACACAAACCTCTTCTTTCGTGGAATCAGCAAAACAAAGAATCAGGAAGACATTCGTGCAATGGAGCGAACTGTCGGTCTTTGCCGACGACACCTCAACGGCACTGATACCCTTATGCTGTTGCTGGAGCCGCTTCATAAACTGCTCTGCAGCAATACGTTGCTGCCGACGATAGTCAGCAGGGGCATCTGTCATGCCGTTCACCCCATCCAGATACGCGTCATACTCACCGGCTGCCAAGTGCTCATAGTAGCCTTTGGCAGCCAAAGAAGCACATTCCTCGGGAGTCAATACGCCCTTGCAGGAAGTGAAGAGCGAGAGGATGAGGAGGCAAAAAGGCAGCAGTTTCATTATTTCTGTCGTACAAATATATTGATAGGCGTACCCGTCAACGTCCAATTCTCGCGCAACTTATTCTCGAGGAAGCGTTTGTAGGGCTCCTTGACATACTGCGGCAGATTGGCATAGAACACGAAGGTAGGAATCTGCGTGTCGGGCACCTGACTGACATACTTTATTTTGATGTACTTTCCCTTGATGCTGGGCGGCGGTGTCATCTCAATGAGCGGCAGCATGACCTCGTTGAGCTTCGAGGTACCAATCTTCACCTTACGGTTCAGATAAACCTGTTTGGCCGTTTCCAGCACCTTGAAGATACGCTGTTTGGTCAGTGCCGAAGCGATGATGATGGGGAAATCGACAAAGGGTGCCATTCGGCTGCGGATGGCATTCTCGAAAGTTTTGATGGCCTCCTGCGACTTGTCTTCCACCAAGTCCCACTTGTTGACCACTACCACCAGCGACTTGTTGTTTTTCTGAATCAGCTGGAAAATGTTCATATCCTGCGACTCAATGCCGCGGGTAGCATCCAGCATGAGGATGCAGACATCGGAGTTTTCAATGGCACGGATAGAACGCATGACGCTGTAGAACTCCAAGTCTTCCGTCACCTTGTTCTTACGGCGGATGCCGGCGGTATCAACCAGATAGAAGTCGAAGCCGAACTTATCATATTTCGTATAGATAGAGTCACGCGTCGTTCCCGCAATATCGGTCACGATGTTACGGTCCTCGCCGATGAAAGCATTGATGATACTCGACTTACCGGCATTCGGACGTCCCACCACGGCAAAGCGCGGCGTGCCGTCTTCCATATCCTCCACCTTGTCGGCAGGAAGTTTCGTGAGCACAAAATCCAGCAGGTCACCTGTTCCGGAACCCGTGGCAGCACTGATGCAGAACGGATCGCCAAGCCCCAGTTTGTAGAACTCGTACTGGTCGTAGAGGTTCTTTCCGTCGTCGGCCTTGTTGGCAACCAGCACGACAGGCAGTTTCGAGCGTCGCAGGATCTGTGCCACATCCTCATCCCAGTCGGTCATGCCGTTCTTGATATCCACCAGGAACAGGACGAGGTCAGCCTCTTCGGTGGCAACAATCACCTGCTTGCGGATTTCCTCCTCGAAGACATCGTCCGAGTTGACCACCCAGCCACCCGTGTCAACGACCGAGAACTCACGGCCGTTCCACTCGCACTTGCCATACTGACGGTCACGCGTCGTGCCGGCCTCATCACTCACAATGGCCTGACGCGAATTGGTCAGGCGGTTGAACAGGGTTGATTTGCCCACGTTCGGGCGTCCTACTATCGCTACTAAGTTTGCCATCTTTATTTCTCCATCAGTTCAAAATGATACTTCTTTCCTTTCGAATTCGTAAAAGTCCCCACATAACCGCCTCCACGACACTCATACTGACCGTCGAACGTACCGGTATGATTGCCTTTTGCCGTGTATTCCTTGAGCACCACATGCATGGAGCCCTTGGCATTGATGGCTACGTTCTTCACCAGTATCAACCTGAAACGTGAGTTGGGACGTTCATTATAATAATAGTAGCCCACCTCGTTGCCTTCGCCGATATCTGCCGGGTTTCTGAAGAACGTGACAGCATAAGGGCCTATCTTCCCTTCCGACTCCAACAGCGGGCTGTCGCCCTCCACCTCATCGGGAGTCACAAAGGCGGTGTCAGCCATTACTACGTCCTGTGCCTTCATCATGCCTGCCATCAGCAAGCATATCATTACAAGCAATGCCTTCCTCATCATTTATTCCGGATTATAGCCAAACGAATCCAATTCCTTCTGACTGGAGCGCCAGTCCTTATCGACCTTGACAAAGGTCTCCAGATAGACACTCTTGTCAAAGAACTTCTCCAGTGCCTTACGAGCCTCGGTGCTTACTTTCTTCAACGCCACGCCCTGATGGCCGATGATGATGCCCTTTTGTGAGTCACGTTCCACATAGATGACTGCATTGATGTGGATGTTCTTCTCCGTCTCCTTGAAGCGTTCCACACGGACCTCAACGGCATACGGAATCTCCTTGTCGTAGTACAGCAGTATCTTCTCGCGGATAATCTCCGACACGAAGAAGCGGGCGGGTTTGTCCGTCAGCTGGTCCTTGTCGAAGAAGGCTGGACTCTCGGGCAGCAACTCCTGAATACGCTTCAGCAGCATCTCCGTGCCAAACTTGTTCTTCGCCGAGATGGGCAGAATCTCTGCATTGGGCAGTAGCGCATGCCACTTCTCCACAATCTGAGTCAAGAGCACATCAGCAGACTCTCCCTCAGCCCCTCCTTGTGAATGAGGGGAGCAATTACCTTTTTTGCTGGACGCTTCAGGGCCTGAAGTATTTACTCCCCTCCCTACTGGGAGTGGTCGGGAGAGGGTCTGTAGCTCATCTATCTTGTTTATCAGCAGAATCACCGGAATCTGCATCTTCTGGACCTTCTCCAGGAAGTCCATATTCTTCTCCGGGTTCTCCACCACGTCGGTGACGTAGAGCAGCACGTCGGCATCCTGCAGGGCCGACTCCGAGAAAGCGAGCATGGACTCCTGCAGCTTATAGTTGGGTTTCAGCACCCCTGGCGTGTCTGAGAACACGATCTGCATTTCAGGAGTGTTCACAATACCCATGATACGGTGACGCGTCGTCTGGGCCTTAAACGTCGCAATCGAAATACGCTCACCAACCAACTGGTTCATGAGCGTACTTTTTCCTACGTTGGGGTTACCAACAATGTTTACAAATCCTGCTTTATGAGTCATTTCTCACTTCTCATTACACATTTCTCATTTTGCCGAGCCGTCATAGGCCCACCGATAGTAGCTTGCGCCGTGTACAAAACCTGCGCCAAAAGCAGTAAACAACATGTTGTCACCCTTCTTCAGCAAGTGTTCGTTTTCCCAAAGAGCCAACGGAATAGTGGCCGCACTGGTATTACCCAGGTGCTCAATATTGACCATCACTTGCTCCATAGGCAGGTCGAGACGCTTGGCAACGGCCTCGATGATACGCATATTGGCCTGATGGGGGACCACCCACTGGATGTTGTCCTTGTTCAGCCCGTTACGCTCAGCTATCAGGGCACAGTCGTCACTCATATTCGTTACGGCATAACGGAACACGGTGCGTCCCTCCTGATAGAGGTAATGCAAACGATGATCGACCGTGAAGTGACTGGGAGGACAGACAGAGCCACCGGCCTTCAGGTGCAGGAACGGCAGTCCCTTACCGTCGGCACGGAAGTAGGAATCCATCACACCGATGTTCTCCTCTTCAGTTGCCTCGACAAGCACTGCTGCAGCACCGTCACCGAAGAGCGGACAGGTTGCACGGTCCTTGTAGTCAACCACCGACGACATCTTGTCGGCACCTATCACAATAAGTTTCTTATAGCGACCGCTTTGGACCATCGCCGCTGCCACGTCAAGCACATAGAGAAAGCCACAGCAGGCTGCCCAGAAATCAAATGCGAAGGCATTCTTCAATCCGAGCTTACCCAAAACGATGCTGGCTGTAGAGGGAAATTTGTAATCGGCCGTTGACGTAGCGACGATGACGGCATCTACCGTATCAGGATCGGTACCAGTCTTTTGCATCAGCTGCTTGGCAGCCTTACGGGCCATATAGCTGGTGCCAAGACCTTCCTCGGTGAGGATGCGTCTCTCCTTGATACCAACACGCGTCATAATCCACTCATCGTTGGTATCAACCATACGCGACAGTTCCTCGTTATTGAGGACATAGTCGGGTACGTAGCCACCAACACCGGTGATTACAGCACTAAGTTTCTTCATTTACTCTGTTTTTATTCAACGACTTCGTCCTTCACAATAGCCACCTTACCACGATAGTAACCGCAGGTAGGGCATACAGTGTGATAGACATAGTAAGCGCCACAGTTTGGGCATACGGCCAGTGTAGGAGCTACGGCCTTGTCATGAGTACGACGTTTTGCAGTACGGGTATTCGACTGTCTTCTTTTAGGATGTGCCATGATTCTATAAAATTTTAATGTTTAATTTTTTAATCTTTAATGTTTAGTTTCTCCAATGCGCTCCACCTCGGATCCACCACCTTGGCCTCATCACTGCTTCGGGCAGCTGACAACTCTTCGAGCTTTTCAGTCATCACATGGTTGCATTTTCCAGGTGCATGCACATGCTTGATGGGGATGGCCAACATGATAAATTCGTAGATGAACCACGATATGTCGAGAACACCGTCGTTCTCCGACACAGTAATGAGTTCGTCGTCCTCTGTGTTTGTCTCGGCACCCAGCTTCACCAGGAGACTGTTATCCGCACTGATGGGTTGCTGCATGTCGTCAAGACAAAGATCACAGCTGACGGTGACTTCGCCTTCCGTATGGAACCGGAGTTCAAATAAGCCGGCTGTCTTGCGTATAGACACCGACACGTGCAATGCTCCGTGCTCCAACTGCGCGCCGTCAAGAGCCGCAAAGAAGCCGTCATTCAGGTCGTATTCAAGGCTCACCACCTCGTCTTTCTGACCCTTCAAATCTATTCGATACGTCTCTAATTCGCTCATTTGGGGTGCAAAGGTACAAAATAATTGACAATTGACCATTGATAATTGACATTTTTTTTGTTTTTTCTTGAAAATCAACCATTAGCAGGCAGAAAGTTTGCACAAACAAGGCTCGTTTGTGCAAGCCTCAGAACTACTATTAAAAAAAATCTTTCAATTTATCATTCGTAATTCACAATTTCTTTTTACCTTTGCAGCCAAATATTTTTTCTAGACATGACTAATAACAACACAAACAACACAGTGGTAGGTTCCAAAATCAAAGGGATTAGGGAATCAAAGAACATTTCTATCGAGGAGATAGTAGAGAGTAGCGGGCTTTCGAAAGAGCAGATCCTGTCCATCGAAAACGGGCAGAACATGCCGTCTTTAGGTCCGCTGATTAAGATTGCCAGAGCATTAGGCGTGCGCCTGGGCACCTTCATGGACGACAACGACGCCCTGGGTCCTGTCATCTGCCGTGCCGAAGACCGCGAGAAGTCCAGAAGCATCAGTTTCTCGAACGATGCTACTGATGCCCGCATGAACATGGAGTATCACCCGCTGGCACAGCAGAAAGCCGGTCGCCACATGGAGCCGTTCATCATCGACATTGCACCCAACGACAATCCTGACTACAAGCTGTCCGCCCACGAAGGCGAGGAATTCATCTATGTCATGGAAGGCAACGTCGAGTTGGTATATGGCAAGGAGACCTATACGCTGAAGGAAGGGGACAGCATCTTCTACGACTCTATTGTCAAGCACCACATCCACGGAGCCCCCGGTAAGGCTGCCAAGATTCTGGCCGTTGTATATATTCCGTTCTGATTACTCAGAATATTCAGAATACTCAGATTATTCAGAATTATGGAAATAAAAAATATAAAAACAGATATGGTAGGCAGGCCACTGCCAGACAGGACTTACCCGGCCGAAACAGGAAGCGAGGGATACACGCTTTCAGAACGCACATTGGGCCAATGGCTTGAATACTGGGCCGAGACCACCCCTGACAAGGAATACATTGTCTATTCCGACCGCGACCTGCGCTTCACCTGGAGCAAGTTCAACGAGCGCGTCGATAACCTCGCCAAAGGCCTCATCGCTATCGGTGTCAAGAAAGGTTCCAACGTCGGCATCTGGGCCACCAACGTACCCGACTGGCTGACCTTCCTCTACGCTACGGCAAAGATTGGTGCCGTGCTCGTGACCGTCAACACCAACTACAAGCAGAACGAGCTGGAGTACCTCTGCAAGGACTCCGACATGCACACACTCTGCATTACCGACGGCACATGGGACTGCAACTACGTCGATATGACCTACACCATGCTGCCCGAGTTGAAGAACTGCGAGCGTGGGCACCTGAACAGCAAGCGCTTCCCCTACCTGAAGAACGTCGTATATATAGGTATGGAGAAGTACCGCGGCATGTACAACACCGCAGAGCTGCTGCTCTTAGGACAGAACATCGAGGACGAGGAACTGGACCGCATGAAGAAGAACGTCACCTGCCACGATGTCTGCAACATGCAATACACGTCAGGGACTACTGGTTTCCCCAAGGGTGTCATGCTGACCCACTTCAACATTGCCAACGACGGCTACTTCACCGGCGAGAACATGGGTTTTACACAGGACGACAAACTCTGCGTCTGCGTGCCCCTGTTCCACTGCTTCGGCGTGGTACTGGCCACCATGAACTGCCTGACGCATGGTTGTACTGAGGTGATGGTCGAGAAGTTTGACCCGCTGGTCGTGCTGGCCTCCATCCACAAGGAGCGTTGCACCGCCGTCTATGGCGTGCCCACCATGTTCATTGCCGAGTTGGACCACCCCATGTTCCCCATGTTCGACATGAGCAGTCTTCGTACAGGCATCATGGCAGGCTCCCTTTGCCCTGTCGAACTCATGAAACGCGTGAGCGAAAAGATGTTCATGACCATCACCAGCGTCTATGGACTGACCGAGAGCTCTCCCGGCATGACGCAGACCTGTCTGAACGATACGTTCGAGCAGCGCTGCACCACCGTAGGCCGCGACTACCCCTTCGTCGAGGTGAAGGTGCTCGACCCCGAGACGGGCGAGGAGTGCCCCGTCGGCGTACAGGGTGAGATGTGCTGCCGGGGCTTCAACGTCATGAAGGGCTACTACAAGAACCCCGAGGCAACGGCCGAGGTCATCGACAAGAACGGTTTTCTCCACTCCGGCGACCTGGGTGTAAAGGACGAACAGGGTTTCTACCGCATCACCGGCCGTATCAAGGACATGATTATCCGTGGCGGTGAGAACATCTATCCCCGCGAGATCGAGGAGTTCCTCTACCACATGCCCGGCATCAAGGACGTACAGGTGGCTGCCGTGCCCTCCAAGAAGTACGGCGAGGCCGTGGGAGCCTTCATCATCCTCAACGAGGGTGTGAAGATGGAGCCTGAGGACGTGCAGGAGTTCTGCCGCGGCAAGATTGCCCGCTACAAGATTCCCAAGTACGTATTCTTCCTCAAGGAGTTCCCCCTGACAGGCTCTGGAAAGATTCAGAAGTTCAAGCTCAAGGAGATGAGCCTGAAACTCTGTGAACAATTAGGCATTGAGGTGATATAACCCCTCGGCTGGGAAATCAACATTATCCGCACTATTTCCGACCTTCAAGATCATCATTTTCGATGGTCTTGTTGGTCTTTTTTACATTAGCATCAAGTGAGCCGATGCGCAGGGTGAGGCTGATGCCGGCATAGCGGGAATGACTGCGTGAGAAACTCCATCCTGTATAGTCACCACGGTCAGTGTAGGAACGATAATACTCATACTTACTGCTGTTGAAGGGGTTATACACCCAGGCACGCACCGTCATACGGTCATCCTTCAGGAACGAGCGTTGCAACTGGAAGGAGTAGTTCCACGGGCCGCCGTCGCTGTAGCCATAAAGCCCGTTCAGATAGCGTCCCTGTTTGTTGAGCGAAAGGGTTAGCTTGAGTTTCCAGGGCAGCTGTTGCGATAGCTGGGTATAGAATCCCGGTTGCAAGCCAGTATTACGGATCTGCTGGTTCTCATTCTCACGCTCCACATACGACAGCCAACCATTCAGCATCCATTGTGTGCCGTTCCACGGTCGCCACTGCACGTAGGTGTTCAGTCCGTAGCGACGATATTTGCCCACATTTCCGTAAGAACTATAGATAATACCTTTGTTGACATATCTGTATAGCGTCAGCAAGTCGTTCGAGAAATTGGCCGAGAGATTCCAGTTCATGGTCAGCTTGGCCGTCATCAGCGAATAGCCTAACGTCAGGTTATGCTGGTTACTGCTTTCAAGTTCCGGGTTCCCCTGCGTCACACTGGTCGTGGTGACAAAGCGGGCAGGGTTCAGGTAGGAGATGCCTGGGCGATTGATACGAAGGGCATAGTTTAGCTTCACGCTGTGCTGGTCGTTGATGCGCCAGTTGGCCGTCAGCGAGGGCACCCAGTCGTTGAGGTTCCGGTGGAAGTCGCTGGCCGAACCGTCACGGAACTTCGCACTCAGGTAGGAGTATTCATAGCGTAAACCACCCATCAGGCTGACGGGACCGGCCTTCAACTTGTATTGCGCATAGAGGGCAGCCACCTGTGTGGTGTGCAGGAAGTCGCTGGTCATCTGGTTGCCGTTGTCGAACTCCTGTCCGGAGTCGCTGTCATTGCGGCGCAGAATGTATTTGGCTCCAAGGTCCAGCGTGTGGTTTTCCCAAAGCGGTCGCGTCCAGTCGAACTGCAGCGTGTGCTCCGTGAAGTTGTTATGCGAGTGACGCCCCATGCTGGTATAGTCAGGTTGCCTGACAATGTCGAAATAATCGTACTGGGTCTTGTTGTTCAGCCGGGTCGTACTGACAAGGTACGACAGGTTTAGCGACTCTCCCTTACGGTGGGTGAGATGCTGATAGTCCAGGTGGCCATCTAAATCGAGATACTTCTGACGGGAACCATCAAGCGAACGAGAGCGGTAACTAAAGAGTGTATGCCCCATTGCATCGTACATACCCATCCAGGCATCGTAGTCAATATCCACATTGTAATACCACGCATTCAGGGAGCCTGTAATGAGGTTCAGCGAATCCAGTTCGTAACTGGCCTCTATGGAGCCACCGCCGTGACCGCCCTTATTGCTGCCTTCGCTACCCTCGCGACTGATATTTCCACTTTCACGGTAAACCGTTTCTGACTCGTTCAGGCTTCGAGAAGAGGAACGCGACTGCAACTGCCCATAGACGTCAGCCGAAAGTGTCAGCTTACCCGTCTGTATAGTGCCCCAAAGATTTGCATAGTGGTTACCCGAGGCCGACCAACCCACATTGGCATTGCCCACGAAGCCTACCAGCTGCGCCTCATCATCCATGATGATGTTCAGAATGCCGTCCAACCCTTCGGCATCGTACTTTGCGCCAGGCTCGGTGATTACTTCTATACGTTTCACGGCTGAGGCAGGAATGCTCTGGAACACCTCCTTGGCATTCGTGGAGAAGTTGGGATTCGGCCGCCCGTTCTTGTAAATCTTAAAGTTTGACGAGCCCTTTACGGTGATATTGTTTTCAGCGTCAACCGTAACGAAAGGCACCTTCTTCAGCATCTCAATGATGGTCTGTGTCTTGGCATCTTCGTCGTGCGTCACGTCGTAGCTGATGCGGTCAGCTTCCTGCCTGACCAGCGGACGCTGTGCCGTAACGGTGATTTCGCTGATGTCGATGCTGTCGTTGAGAGACAAGGAGTCCCCTTTCTCGCTCTGGGCTGCACAAGGCAGCACCACGAGCGAGAACAACAAGAGAGAAATATGTTTCATTGTTTTGCTTACTCTATTTTATATTTTTCATAGCCTTCAGAAAAATGTTCTGGGTAAACTCATCATCCGTCAGATGTTTTAGCTTAGCCAGTTCTTCAATCACCATTTTCTTCTCATCTACTGACAGTTTGTTAGCCTCCGGCTTTTTACACAGTTCATAGATATAGTTGGCATAATAGGGAGAAGATGCCGAATTGGGCGTTTGTCTAAACATCCGGGCATACATGTTAAAATGCGCCAGCCAGTTGCTGCCGTCTGTTGCTTGGAAACTACCTGTCGCCTCAAAACCATTGCCATCAAGGCTGCTGCCATTCAGGATGATGCGCCCACGGCGCTTGCTGATGCTGTTGCCTTCCCGATACTTCCGCGTGGTAGCATAGGTAACAGCCAGCCGACCAAGAAATTCGTCACCTTTGTCTTTCCATTCCAGCACGTAGGCGTAACGGTGGATGCGCTCAGCGTCTTCAGGGTCAATAAACAAGCCGTAGATGTAGTCAGAGCCTTTAATTTCGCCGACGCTGTAACCACTACCCTTACCATTACCTATTGCCAGCACCTCAACGCCCTCGCCGCCCCGCGAGTTGCTCCCCGTGCTGATGGAGTAAGCCTGTTCGCGGTCCAGGTCGAAGGCTCGCTGAATGTTCTTCAACAACACTTGCTTCGACTTCGGCAGGGTGAACTCCCAGAAGTCAAACTGCGACTCCTTAATCCCCGTTTCGGGGTCCTTTTCCAGTTTGTGTTCCACTGACAGCTCCACACTGTTGTCCTGCACCAGCGCGTCAAACGCTGCCTTGATGTGCTGTTGCGCCTGCGTCACTAACGGCAGCAGGCCGAGCAGTGTAACTGCTCCTATTTTCTTAATCTGGTTCATAAGCATAATATTTTGTTTCTTCATTTTCATTAATATATTCGATGGTACCGTCTTCATGTTTTCTTGACACATAGCCCTGTGCTCGCAACTGGGCGTCAAGCACTTCCAATTGTACTCGCTCCACCTCGGCTTGTGCTTCGGCTATCTCCCGTTCCACCCGCTGCTGCTCTGCCTGAGCTCGCAATACATAGTCACGTGCCACGTCGTTCGCCCTTGGCTGACGTTTGCGCTGCTGTCGGGGCTTCGGTCTTTCCGCCGGTGCTGCCACGGTGTCAGGAGTTTCCGCCGGAACGGTGGTGGTGGTGGTGTCCTCTGGTTCCGTCGCCGTCTGTGCCACGGCAGGTCGTTCGTCATGTTGCTGTGGAACAACAACATACAGGACCAGGAGCAGCACAGCTGCAGCTGCAATGAGCCAGAGCCAACGACGAGAGGTCTTGCCCTGAACGGGTTTCTGAGATTGCCATTCCGCAAACATCGCCTGATAGTCGCGCCACTCCTCGGGTACGTCTGCCTGACGGAAGTACATGTTTAGCACGTCCTCTTCCTCAACCGTCGTCTCACCGTCCATAAAGCGGTCGAGCAACTGAGCAATATATTCCTTTGTGTAACGTATCATTGTCTGTTTCGTTGTTTAATTTCTTCCAATAATGTCCGACGTGCGCGAGCCAGTAACGTGCTGACTGACGCCTCGCTGATGCCCAGCAACTGTGAGAGTTCCTTGTGGCTGCGCCGTTCCACTTGTCGCATGTATAACAAGGCCTGCTGTGTGGTGGGCAGTTCTGCCAGGCGTCGTTCGAACCATTCCTCGTTCTCTTTCTCCTCAAGCACCTCCTGTGGTGTGCGAAAGTCCTGCTCCTCTCTTCTGGGGACACTGAGCGGGACGGTCCTTCCCCATGTCATTCGCTTGGTCATCACAACCACCAGCGCTTCTACTGAGCGATAGCGGTCTAGTTCGTAGCGCATCTGCCACAGCCGAAGCATCACATCTTGTGCAATGTCCTCAGCCTCGGTCTCGCCTGCCCCACAGCTACGGCTCACACTTACCGCTTTCTGCCGCCACTGTCGGGCATTATGTTCGAATGCGCTTTCTTCCATGCTGCAATTTCTTGGTGTTACATCTATTAGACGGTTTCATAGACCAAAACCAAACAACAATTAACACCCATTAACACCTACGAGTAACGTTCAGTGAAAGAACTCCTACTTACTTTTTCTGAAACTAATTTGAATAATAAGAATTACTCAACTTTCGCAAATGGAGAAAATGGGAGTTCCTTCTCAAAGTAAATACCAATGCCATAACTCCAATAAATAAACGGTTTAACATAGTCAAAATAAGCAATGTTTTTGACATACCCATTAGTCTCTATTGACATTTGGCAAAAGCAGAAGGTTTTTTTTGGCAAAATGAGATGGCTGATAAGTAAATTTATTTAAGTTTCGCAAGTTCAACTTAAGGTGTAAAGTTGTGTGCCTATTTCTTCATCTCAATGCGGAAGGTGGTTCCGTGTCCTACCTCGGACTGCTTGACGAAGATGCGGCCCTTGTGGTATTCCTCGACAATACGTCGGGCAAGCGAGAGACCGAGACCCCAGCCGCGCTTCTTGGTGGTGAAGCCGGGGGTAAAGACATTCTTGAGGTCTTTCTTTCTGATACCCTTTCCCGTATCCTGCACCTCAATGACAGCCTCCTCGCCCTCTTCGAACAGCGTCAGGGTAATGGTGCCTGAGCCCTCCATAGCGTCAACGGCATTCTTACAGAGGTTTTCAATGACCCACTCAAAGAGTGAGGCGTTCATGCGCACAATGACCTCGTGGTCGGGGAAGTGGTGAATAATCTGTACCTTGTTCGACGTGCGGCGCCCCATGTACGTGATGACATGCTCCAGCACCTCGTTCATGGACGACTCCACCGGCTCGGGCAGTGAGCCGATCTTCGAAAAGCGCTCGGCAATCAGCTCCAGCCGTTTCACGTCCTGCGACATCTCGGGTATCATCTCGTCGTCGGGATAGGTCTCACGGAGCATTTCCGTCCACGCCATGAGCGACGATATGGGGGTTCCCAGCTGGTGGGCGGTTTCCTTCGACAGTCCCACCCATACCTTGTTCTGCTCGGCACGCTTCGACGAGAGCAGTGCAAAGATGGCAACGACAACGAAGATGAGCACGATGCCCAACTGCACGTAGGGCCACGCTGAGAGGCGCTTCAGCATGATGCTCTCGTCATAGCATACCAGTTCGTAGTCGGACGTGTCGCCATAGGAAATCCTGATACTGTTGCCCGACCGCTGCATCCTGCTGCCAAAGTCTGAGAGGAAGGCAAGCGTGTCCTTGCCTGCAATGTCGATATTGCTGTAGTCATAGATATCGCCGTTGCTGTTCATCACCACGACGGGAATGGTGCTGTTGCTCTTGATAACGCTGAAGGCTAACGACAGGTCATCGTCAGGACCGGCAGCATTGATGGCATGCATGGCATCGGCCCATACCTGCATCTTGGCACGTTCCTCGCCTATCAGGTCCTGAACGAGCAGATGGGAAACAAACAGCGAGGCCACGGCAATCAGCACAGCCATCACCACAAGTATGATTTTTACCTGTCGAATCCTATCAGTCCATTGCATACGTATTAATAACGCAAAAGACTGGATTTTATTACCCGAAGAAGAAATAACTGAAGAAAACGGCTGCCGTCATGCCCGCCAGGTCGGCCATCAAACCGCAGGCCACGGAGTAGCGGTATTTCTTAATGCCTACGCTGCCGAAGTAGATGGCCAGGATGTAGAACGTGGTGTCGGTACTTCCTTGCAGCACGCTGGCCAGATGGCCCACAAAGGAGTCAGGACCAAACGACTCGAAGCACTCGAGCATCATGCCGCGGGCACCGGCTCCGTTCAGCGGTTTCATCAGCGCCACAGGAACGGCTCCTACGAAGTCGCTGTTCAGTCCGCACCACTCGACAGCTGCCGTCAGACCGTCCTGTACCATCTGCAGGGCTCCTGATGCGCGGAACACGCCGACTGCGGCGAGGATTGCCACACAATAGGGGATGAGACTCACTGCCACATGGAAACCTCCCTTGGCTCCCTCGATGAACGAGTTATAGACGTTGAGTTTCTTGATGACGCCCGAATAGATGAACAACAATATGGTGCCGAGTATCAGACAGGCGGTCAGCATACGGCAGAAGTGCTGCATCTGCTCTGTGTCCATGCCCGAGATGGCGGTAAACAGGGCTGCCACAAGACCAGCAATGATGCCCAGCATGATGAGGATGTTCTTCTGGAAAAGATTGATGCGCTGATAAATGCTGACGGCCAGCAGTCCCACCAGCGTGGAACACATCGTCGTGAGAAGCAGGGGGATGAAGATGTCAGCAGGGTCGGCAGCACCATACTTCGAGCGGTAGGCCATGATGCTGACGGGAATAATGGTAAGGCCGGAGGTGTTCAGCACCAGGAACATGATCATGGAGTTGCTCGCCGTGTCCTTCTTCTCGTTGATGCTCTGCAGTTCCTGCATGGCCTTCAGGCCTACGGGCGTAGCGGCATTGTCGAGTCCGAGCATGTTGGCGGAGATGTTCATGAAGATGCTACCCAGCGCAGGATGGTTTTTCGGTATCTCGGGAAAGAGTTTGGTGAGTACTGGACTGAGGAAACGTGCCAGTTTGTCAACCAGGCCGCTGTCTTCGCCAATCTTCAGGATTCCCATCCACAATGTCAGCGTGCCAGTCAAACCCAGCGTCATCTCGAATGCCGTGTTGGACATCTTGAACGTGGAGTCCATCATCTCGGGCAAGGCTTCATAGTCCTGCAAAAAGACCAGCTTCACGATGCCGACAATGACGCCTATCGTAAACAGTGCAATCCAAATATAATTCAGTGCCATCTATTCTATTTACAATTTGACTATTTACAATTTTACAATTGATTTTTCAATTTTCGTAATTCCGTTATCTCGTAATTCCGTCATTCCTACTTAGAAGTGTCGCTTTCTCTTGATTCCCTGACGGTCGAAGGCACGGCGCTCAAAAGGCAGGTCATCGACGTCTTCGGCTTTGACAACAACCTTCATGCCCACAAAGGCAAAGTGCTTGTACAGGTCGATGATGTCCTCGTCCAGCAGACGGATGCAGCCCTCGCTGGCACGGCCTGGCACACTCTCACGGTTGTTGGTGCTGCCGTGAATGCCGATGCCCTTGCTGCCTGGTGTCTGCAGGCGCATAAACCAGTGGCCATAGCTGAGAATGCTGCCACGACCGTCGCCGAAGTCATGTTTCCACTTCGAGGCATCCACAATCTCGGTAATCTTAAAGGGTTTCTTCATCGTGCAGTGGGGGGTCTTCATGTCGCCCTTGCGCTGCTTCTGCCCCTTCTTCAGCGAGAAACAGGCATCGTAACGTGCAACCAATAGCGTGTCACGTCCCTGTGCTTCATACACATAGAGGTAAAAGTCCTTCTTGGACATCACAATAAAACAGTTCTTCTTCACTTTCACGCTTTCAGGCATGCTGATACGCACATCCTGATCGGCACGGATGGCCTGCTTACCATGATCGTTCACCACACGTTGCGATGCCTGTCCCCAAACGCCCAACGGCAGCAGGAACAGCACACAAATGATATTGATTACCGTTTTCATTCGTCTATTTGTCTGAATTTCGGCGCAAAAGTACTAAAAATGACAAAAATGGCGACACTTGTCACTTGTAAAAAAGGTTAATTAAAGTAATCCGACTCTACACCAAAGAGGTAGGAGGGTTGGTATCCACCGAAATCGACCACCAGTTTCTCGAATACGATGCCTGGATGACGGGGACGGACCACGAGGTCATGGGTTGCCTGCGACTTGCCGACGGGCAGTTCTACTATCTTCTCCACCACACGGCGGGCAATGGTGGGATAGAACACGGAGTACATGTAGGGCTGGCGGTCAACGAGTGTCTCATTGAAATTGACGGTCTGTGGTGCTGAGCCGTCAAGGCTGACGGTATATTCAAAGCCTCCTGCATTCAAGAAGTCGAGGGTGGACTTCACGATGACATGTACCTTCACCGTTTCCGTTCCCTCTGGCAGCGAGAAACGGTAGGTCAGAGAGGCATCGCCTACAGGCTGGGTATAGGGGGTAAGCGCTACGGCACTGCGCGTGCGACCATAGTAAGGATATACGCTCCACTGCGTACCCTCGGAAGCTTCGGCACGGAAGAAGTGCTCGGCTTCCATTGATACATAGCCGGAACTGGGCCTGAAGGTGTAACCTCCCTGCTGTCCGTCAGTTGCAACGAGCTGAGTGGCAGGAGGTGTGTCGCGGGGGAAATTATCGTTCCATGAGGTATAGCCGATGTGCTTCTGAGTCATCATGCCGTTCCACTTGCCACCGGCAATGTCGTTGTTATAGGAGGCACAAAGCAGCGAGTCGCGGCGGAAGCACTGCTGCACACGCTGCGCCCAGTCGTTGGCATCAGAGCTGTGGCGCTCGGCCAGATAGTGGTTCATGGCCTGTGCATAATACAGCTCGTAGAGGTTAGCCATTGCCTCGACGGGGAAGAGCAGCAGCTCCCTGTAGGTGTCGCGAGCGGCAGGTGGCACCTGGTCGAGGAGCCGCAGGGCACGGAGTTCAAGTTGCTGGTAGTCGGCAACTACCTGCCGCCACTCGCCAGTGGAGAGGTTGTAGGTAGTGGCATCAAGCATCTCGGGGGTGACACGAGCCATATACTGACAGTTGCGGTTGTAGATGTCGGCAGCCTCGGCAGCGACAGCATCGCCACAGACAGAGCGGAAGAAGGCAAGCGTATGGTCGGTAACGTTTTGCTGGGTATATTCCTTCGGTTTCCAGGCCATGTCCATGAACAGCGTAATAGGGTACTCCATGGGTTTCAGGTCGCCCACGTTGAGAATCCACATACGCTCTATGCCGTAGTCGTAAGCCAGGGAGAGCTGTTCGAACATCTGCTGCGTCTGGGTAACATTGAGCCACTTGGAGTTACGGGGTGCGCCCACGTAGTCAACATGGTAATAGATGCCCCATCCGCCTTTACGGCTACGCTCGGCAGCCGTCGGCACGCGACGGATGTCGCCCCAGTTGTCGTCGCTGACGAGAATCATCACGTCGTCGGGCACCCGCAAACCAGCATCGTAGTAATCCTGCACTTCTTTATAGAGCGCCCATACCTGGGTGGTCTTGTCAGCCGACTTGCCTGTCACTTCCTTGATAATCTTACGCTGACGGTCAATAATGCGCTCCATAAGCTTCGTGTCGGCCGTCTCGCTCATCGCCTCGTCACCATCGCCACGCATGCCGATGGTCACGATGTCCTCGGTATGTTTCATGCGCTCAATACCCTCACGGAAGAACTGGTCGAGCCGTTGCTGGTTGGTCACATAGTTCCAAGGGCCCCACTCGCTGCGGCGACGGGCATATTCCTGGTGGTTGCGGGCCATCGGCTCATGATGGCTGGTGCCCATGATGACGCCCATGCGGTCGGCTGTAGGACCATTCTCGGGATCATCGGCATAGAACGCCCAGCCCCACATGGCTGGCCACAGCATGTTTCCCTTCAGACGAAGGATGAGTTCAAAGACCTTCTCGTAGAAGTGATGGTCGCCATAGTTGGTGCCAAAGGTATTCTTCACCCACGACGTGAGGCAGGGTGCCTCGTCGTTGAGGAACAGGCCGCGATAGCGAACGGCTGGCTCGCCGTCGGTGCGCAGACCGTTACGGATATACACGTCAGGATGCTGTATGACAGGCACATCGGCCCAGTAATACCAAGGCGAGACGCCCAACTGACGACTCAGCTCGTAGATGCCGTAAATGGCACCACGACGGTCGCTGCCCACAATGCACAACTGTCCCTGACGGGCATCAAGCAAATACTGTTCGGTCTTGCCCTTCAACTCACGCTGGTGCATGTTCAGCCGACGGGCCGTACCAGCAACGATGCGGGCTTCGGCAGGCGTGCTCACGAACACGACCTCTGCTCCACATACCTTCTCAATATCGGTCTTCAGGTTCTGGGCAGCAATCATCACGCCCTGCTCCTCATTGGGGGCCACAAAGACGGTCACACGCCGTCCTTCGTTCAACTGCCAGTCACCTTGTTGGAAATCAACAAACACATCGGTTGCCATTGCACACGTCACGGCACAAAAGACAAGTAATAAACTCAGGTATCGTTTCATAGTCAGTATTTTGCTCTTGCAAAGTTTTTATATTATTTGTCCATGAACAGGAGTGACAGAGGGTATTTTCCCACATCAATCCCAGTAACCATCTTGCAAAGATAATAAAAAAGATTAAAAAAGCAACTTTTTCAAGGAAAAAACACAAAGATTATAAAAAAAACGGGAATCAGCGCCCGACGCTCACCCGTTTTTAGTATTTTTGCACCCGATTAAAACGACAAGACAATGAAAAGAATCAAAACCTTATCAGTATCTCTACTTATTCTTGCAGCTGCAGGAATAGCTGTTTCTTGCGGAACAAACTCCACACTCGGGACCATCTTCAGCGGTGGCACAGTAGCCAATGCCTTCACCAGCGTCATCGGACTTGACAAAGTGACGGCAAAAGGACTGGTTGGCACATGGAACTACAACGGACCGGGCATTGCCTTCACCAGCGAGAATCTACTGGCAAAGGCCGGCGGTGAGGTGGCTGCCACGAAAATCGAAAAGGAAATCAAGCCCTACTACGACAAGGTGGGCATCTCCGTCACCAACACCTATGCCGTCTTCGATGCCGACAACAACTACACCGTCTGCGTAGGAGGCAAGAAGTTCAGCGGCAAATACACCTTCGACGAGGCCAATGCCAAGATAACCATGAAAGGACTGCTTTTCGACATCAACTGCTACGCAAAACGCGAGTACGGCGGCATAGCTCTGCTCTTCGAGTCAAAGAAGCTGCTCACCGTCCTGCAGACGATGGCTGCCCTGAGCAACGACGACACCTACAAGAAATTCGGGGAACTCAGCAAGAACTATGACGGCATCCGCATAGGCTTCGACATGAAGAAAAAGAAATAACGGCCCTACGGACAAGGACCTTCAATGGGGGTAGCCTATATGCAGGCTACCCTCATTTCATGTTGTACAGTATAAACGAGTAGATGTCCGCCTGCTCTTCCAGTACCTTCGCCAAGGGTTTGCCACCGCCGTGACCTGCCTTCGTGTCGATGCGTATCAGCACGGGGGCAGTGCCTGCCTGACACTCCTGCAACGTGGCGGCAAACTTAAACGAGTGGGCAGGAACCACACGGTCGTCATGGTCGGCAGTGGTAACGAGCGTTGCCGGGTAGCTGACACCCGGTTTCAGGTTATGTAACGGTGAATAGCCTTTCAGGTATTCAAACATCTCACGGGAATCCTCGCTGGTGCCATAATCCGAAGCCCAGTTCCAGCCAATGGTGAACCGATGGTAGCGCAGCATGTCCATCACACCGACCTGGGGAATGGCCACACGGAACAGGTCCGGACGCTGCGTCATGCAGGCTCCAACAAGCAGACCGCCGTTTGAGCCGCCTACGATGGCAAGTTTCTGTTTGGAGGTGTATCCCTCGCTGATCAGGTATTCAGCAGCAGCTATGAAATCGTCAAACACGTTCTGCTTCTGCATCTTCGTGCCTGCCAGATGCCATGCCTCGCCATACTCGCTACCACCGCGCAGATTCACCTGAGCATAAATGCCGCCCTGCTCAAGGAAGGGGATGCGCATGGCCGAGAAGCCAGGGCCTAACGAGATGTTGAAACCGCCATAGCCGTAGAGATAGACGGGATTCTTGCCATTGCGCTTCAGGCCTTTTTTATAAGTAATAAACATTGGCACGCGCGTACCATCCTTGCTCTTGAAAAACAACTGGCGGCTCTCGTAGTCCTGCTGACGGAACTTGACGTTCGGCTGGGCGTAAAGCGTGCTCTCGTTCTTCACCATATCGTAACGGTAGATGGTGCCCGGCATGGTGAACGACGAGAACGTATAGAAGCACTCCTCGCCTTTCTCGTCGCCCGTAAAGCCCACGCTGCCAACCATTGGCAGCTTCACTTCGTGGCGCATCTTTCCGTCAAGCCCATAGACGAAGGCATGGTCGCAGGCATCCTGGTTATAAGTAAGGAGGAATTGCCGGTTGATGACATCCACACCGCTCAGCACGTTCTGCTGCTCGGCTATCAGCACTTGCCAGTCGCTAAGACCTGGCTTACGGATGTCGGCCGTCATAATGCAGCCCTTCGGAGCGCCATAGTTGGTATAGAGGTATATCTTGTCGCCTTCGTTGTAGATGGGGCTATACTGGAAGTCCATATTGTCCGTCATCTGGATGAACTGCGACTCCGGCTGACGCAAATCCCTAACAAACAGATTGTTGCCTGCACCGGCACCACTCTCATAGAGATACATCAGCGTTTCCTCCTCGTTGACCATAACGCCATAGAAGCGCTTGGGCTGCGTGGGATTCTGGTAGAACAGCACATCGTCTGACTGTGGCGTACCCAGTTTGTGATAGTATATCTTCATGTCCTCATTGATATTCGAGAACTCCTTACCCTCTGTCGGGCGGTCGTACGTAGAGTAGTAGAAGCCATCGCCTTGCCAGGCAGCACCTGAGAATTTCGCCCATTCTATATGGTCGCCTGTCAGTTGACCCGTCTTGAGGTCTATGACGAAGAACTCCCTCCAGTCGGAACCTGAGCGCGAGATGCTGTAGGCAGCCCACTTGCCGTTGTTCGAGAAATACACACCATTCATGGCCACCGTACCATCGTCGCTCAGCGTATTGGGGTCAAGAAACACGCGGGGCGTGCCGCCCAGATTGTCCATCACGTAGAGCACACTCTGGTTCTGCAGACCGTTGTTCTTATAGAAGTACCACTTGCCGTGACGCTTGCGCGGGGCACCTATCTTCTCGTAGTTCGACAGCTCGGTAAGGCGTTTCAACAGTTTTCCGCGTGTGGGTATCTTCCCCAGATAGGCATTCGTCACCTTATTCTCTGCCTCCACCCAGGCTGCTGTCTGTGCCGACGTGTCGTTCTCCAGCCACCGGTACGGGTCGGCAACCTTCACACCGAAATAATCATCCACCGTGCCGTCCTTCTCGGCCTTGGGGTACTGCAAACCCTGAGCCTGCATCAGACTCGTAGCCATCATGGTCATTGTCATCAAAACTATTCTTTTCATCGTTCTTATCAATATTTTGCAAAGATACAAAGAACTTTACTAAATACAAAATTATGGACTATAAATAAATTACACTTCTTTTCATTTGTTAAGTTGCAAAAACATAAATCATCTTTATTTTATATATCATTGACATGATATAAGATTCCATTAAGGCCATCATCTCCTGTAAAACACTATCTTTGCGCCATCATTACACATCTAAACGCCAAATAATGGTATGATTGGGAGACTGTCAATGCTCATACTGATATTATTGTTCATATCCTCCTTAGCAAGGGGACAGGACAATCGTCACGAGCATGGAGTGCCGCAACAGATACTGCCAGCTGACTCCGGCGACTACTCCGACCCATCCATACAGCGGGACATGGAGGAATGGCTCAGCAAGATGCCCAATACCATCGCTCCGAACCAGAACGACATCCTCGCTCCCGTCGAGCCAGACTTTTTGGCAAAAGCAGCGTTAAAAGACAAGCCTAACTTCGTTGAACCCGACTGGAAGGGCATCATGACCACGCCGCATTGCACCGAACAGAACATGCAACTGGAACGCTGGGGGAAATGGATTTCCCGTCAGCCACAGGAGCAGGCCGGCGGTGCCATGACCGTAGGCATCAGCGTTTCCGTTGGAATACAGGAAATTGTAAACTTCCTGTGCGGCAAACTGAAAATAAAGAGCAAACGGCAGAAACGAAAAGAGAAACTACAAAAGATACTGGAGAAGTACTGACAGGGGAATAAAAAAGTCAGTACTGCCACATGGTTTATCAGCTCCACGTCGTCCAGTGGGAATACACCAACCAACAGTTCCTGTTCAGTATTGTCTGAAAAGAAAAAGTGCTCACTGGAACCGGGACAGTGAGCACATATCCGTATTCTCCTATGCTCTTTACTTAACAATTATCTTTTTGCCACCAACGATATACACGCCCTTCTGCATCGGCCGGCCCTCTATGCGGCGACCCTGCAGGTCGTACCAAGTTCCCTCGCCTTCGGAGAGGGATGGGGTGAGGTCCCCGATTCCCGTCGAGCCGCCACCGAAGTCCGAGGCCAGCATGACCGGGGCGCCAGCATTCTTATCAACAAGGATATAGGCGCGGAAGGGCGGAATCTTCACGTCGGCGTTCGAGCCGTCAAACAGTTTCCACGTCCCGTCGTTCTGCAGGACGTAGTAGTCTTTATCATTTCGACCTTTCACATAGTCAGCATCGATGGTCCGCTCGAAGTTACCCCACAGAGTATAGCCGTTCGCGGAAACACTGCTTGGCGAACCTGAAGCTCCCACCTCGATTCTGCTAGTGCTACTGCCTATGGTGAGAGTCTCTAAGGTCTCTTTTGCATAGACCACATAGGGCTTGTTGGCCTCAACATTACTATGTTCAACCTCATCAAACTCGATGGTGTTGCCATCGACTTTCTTCAGCGTGTAGTATTTCAATTTTGCATTCTTCATAGCGTAGGGCAGGCAGATGGTGTAGTACTGGCCAGCCGTAAACGTGCGCCAGTAGGCAACAGTGTTTGTGGAATAGAACTTACCATCACTGGGGAATCCGACGGGCGAATTCTCGTAGAAGCAAGGCCCATTGCAGAACAATTTGCCAGCATCATCGCCAGTGCCCGTTGTAACAATGTTGTCTCCATGGGCTTTGCTTGCTGGAAGATTTGAGGGCGCATAGATGAAAGCATTAACTGACGTAGTGGCGCACCAGCTGTCACTGCGATAGATAGTGCCATCGGTCCTAAGATCACCTAATTTTAATGTCTCAGCGTTGGCATTGCGCAAATCGACGTACTTCATGCCGGTGCAATTCTTGAAAGCGTATGTGCCGATGGATGTCAGGTCAGCCGAGGCCGTGAAACTCTCCAGGCTGGTGCAGCCGCTGAACGCCTGCGAGCCGACCGAGGTGATGTTGGTAAAGCCAAACGTGTCGCTATAAATGTTTTTCAGCGACGTACATCCTTCGAAGGCCCCATTGCCGACAGTGACCTTGCCTCCCCACGTAACAAAATTCTCCAGCGAGGTACAGTTCTGGAAAGCATGGTAGGGGATGGTGATGTCACTTGAACTGGATATCGAAAAAACCTTCAACTTGCTCGCCCCGCCGAAAGCACCATCTGCCAGCGTAAGGTTGGTGACGTATAGAGCAGAACTTGAGTTACAGAAAGTCTCCAGCCCCGAGCCGGAGAAGGCACTTGCGCCAACGGTCACATTGGCCCCACCGGTATAGACGGTCTTCAAGCCCGTACAATTTGTAAAGGCACTTGTTTCGATTTTCACGGTTTTTCCGCTGTCGAAGCTGACTGACTCAAGCGACGTACAGCCTTTGAAAGCAGTGGCGCCAATTGTTGTCTCTGTGGTTTTGTCTCCCGAGAGGATAACTGTCGTCAGCGAAGTACAATCTTCAAAAGCAGATATCCCAATGGTCACACCATAGGGAAGTCTGACAGTCTTCAGACCTGCACAGTATTTGAATGCCTGTTCATCGATTGTTGTCAGGGTAGCAGCAGCATCAGAGCAATCCAGTTCTTCAAGATTTGTGTAATGAGTACTTCCATAGTCATTCAATGAGAACATACTCTTGGGAATTTTCGTGATGCCATCACGGACAAATACTTTTTTTATCTGAGCCCAATATGAATAAAACGGTGTCTGATCATAAACAATGTAAGGAATCTCACCGGTAAAACCATCAGGCTTCGCGAGTTCCAATACGCCTACGTCTTTGTGGAAGTACCAGCGGAAGTACTTGACGTTGTCCTTTACGTAGTCGCCTGAAACAACATTGTCCGCCCATGCCGTCAGCGACGTCGCCAGCAGAACGGCGAGCACAATAAAATGCTTTTTGAGTGTAATTGATTTCATTTTCATAAGCGTTTAAATTTTTAATGATTAAATATTTGAGCGCAAAAGTACAAAGAAATCCGTTAAAAAGTGTGCCCCCCCTTAAAAGACGTTAAAAACGTGAATTTTCTTCCTCACCGCCCCCCAAACCGCCCGAAATCAGCCAAAATCCACCCCAAAACGACCAACCTCCACAAACCACTCCGCCTGCCACAGGGTCAACCTACCTATAGCCGCGTATGGCACTTCTGTTCATTGTATCAGTTTTCATGATTCTATGGACATATATCCAGGGGATGTCGTTGAAGAAGAAGGACCGCGAGTGGTTGGCAGGCAAGTGCTCACTGGAACCGGGACAGTGAGCACAAGAAAAACGTAAATACCCAACTCTTCAGGATTATCTTAATTCTTCCAATACATTATCAACAATATATTGATCACTCATTTGTTGAAGGCCAAAACGTGAGTCGGACAGTTGCAGATAGGTCTTGGTGGAATAGAATAAGTCTAATGCACGCTCTGCATCAATATGAAGCTGTTCTGCAAGCATCATAATAATGTGACTCTCTTTACGCCATAACACTGTGTTCCTCATTTTCTATTCCCCCTCAACAGATAAAGTGATACTCTCAACAAAATGAAGGTATTGGTCAATTACCAACTGGCTTAGAATGCATAACTGATGGTTTACATTTTTATATTTTAACTGTCCAAGAGCCTGTTCTGCCGTAATCACACTTTTTTCATAATCTTCGACAGTATCAATTACATTATCATTGGCCACACCACCCTCAACAACATCATACACATGTGAATAATCCTGACCTTTGCGGCAACTTACCACATAGTCCAACCATTCAATATTATATGCGTCAAAGACTTTGAATCTAATACCATCCGCTTGAGCCTGTTCTTTATCAAAATGGAAGACACTTACAATAGGCTTGACGTTCCGCCCTTTTCGTCCTGCAACAACAGTTGCCCAACCATCTGCCTGTTTTCGAATTTTTGTAACGTAGAAACCTTTCCCAAAATCGAGGTTATTTCTTCCTATCTTTGCCAAAGGCTGAGGAACTGAAACGTACGAGCCATGATAAACTGTCATCATTTTTTTCCCTCCTGTTCTTCTTTTTCCCAATTTCTTAACGTTTCTATTGTATCATCTGATACCCAGTCAAGACTCTGAGTATGTAACTGCTCGTAGTGACGGAACAAACGCTGATGTATCAGCCCTTGTTTCTTCAAGCGGTCATACATCTCTTTACCCGTAATATGGGTTTTCAGGGCGCTGGCTTCTATTGCCATCACTGCAAAATGGACTCTCTTGTATATTTCAGACTGATTATTCTCCATTATAGTTTATAGTATGTTTTTTCCGCTTTCCCCTAAGGGCTAACAAGCGATGCTGCAAAGATAATGTATAATATTTGAATTTCCAAACTTTTTTCAAAGTTTATTGAGTGGTCATTTTACACAAACAGGGCAAATGGCATCGACAAACACGAACAGTAAATGAACTTTGAATAATCACTCTGTGGCTCAGCGGGAATAAAAAAGAAGGCACCTCTCTGTAGAGAAGTGCCTACTTTATGGTGTTTAGAAATTCTGTAGCAGTCATCACGGGGAGTTTCGAAGCTGTATAATCCTTGCCATTTCGTGTAATGATAATATCTGCCTTGGCTTTTAATGCGGTATAATATTGCATAGCATCCTCGAAATCCTTAAACTGCGAGGCCAAAGAGTCATCGACAGTTTGCTCATTAACTGCAGCAACACGAGAAAGTTGACGGAAGTTAGACAGCAAATTACGTACGCCTTCAGAACCATGCTTTCGGAGCAGAAAGGATGCAGTGGAAAAAGTCATCGGTGAAACAATAAGTTGCACCTGCTTATTATAGGCCATAGTAAAGAGACGTACAGCATCGTGGCAGAAGGGCTCACGGCACTCCAGAAGGTCAACAACAATATTGGTATCAAGAAAAAGACGTGTCATTTGTACTTTTCCTCCAAATATTGATGATAGGCTTCACGAGCATTAAGATCATCTTCGCCTACAGGTTCACCAGCACCAAGCAAGCTGAGT